>Ga0209796_10000221_pt1 | contig 56332 bp, 41 predicted proteins | sample AgamicOrSfrz_FD_187167 | JGI IMG/M metagenome (GOLD analysis project Ga0209796, IMG submission 187167) | Agave microbial communities from Guanajuato, Mexico - Or.Sf.rz (SPAdes) (version 2) | ecosystem: Host-associated > Plants > Phyllosphere > Phylloplane/Leaf | place: Guanajuato, Mexico...
CGGGGCTCGATCTCGCTTCCCGGCTGGAAGAAGGCTTCAATCAGATCGGTTCGGCTCTCGAGAGTTTTGAAGCGCCGGGTACCGCGCGACTCGGCTCTCTACGCCTGAATGTTTTCGCGGATGCCGCCCACTTGCTGGTCGCACCCGCATTGCCGGAATTCGCACGCGTTTGTCCCGACGTGCAGCTTACGGTGGTGGTCGATAACCGGCCGATCGACATCGTTGCAGAAGGATACGACGCTGGCATTCGCTACGGTCATCATGTTCCCGAAGACATGATTGCACTGCCGCTGACGGGCCCGCAGCGATGGGTAATGGCCGCGTCGCCCGTACACCTGAAGAAACACGGCACTCCTCGTCACGTCAGCGAACTGGCCGATCACAACTGTCTTCAGCTTTTGCTCGGTGACAATTCGAGCTACCGTTGGGAAGTCAGCGTTGCAGGTAAAACAACCCCGATCCGAGTGCCCGGGTCGATCACGATCAACGACACCGCGACCACGATTAGCGCGTGCAAGGCAGGAATGGGCATAGCGTATCTACTCGAGGCTCGAATCGCCGATGAACTGGCACGGCGTACCCTGAGGGTTGTGCTCGAAGACCACGCGTGCGCTGAGGATCCACTTCACATGTACTACAGTGGTCGTCGATACAGCCACCCGGCGTTGCTTAGCTTGATCAATATCATCCGGAAACAGCAGTCACTCGCGAAGATTTCAAGGTCGCGTGAGTGAGCCGGACCGGCGCGCCTGGTTTTCTTTTGACGTGGGGTGTTCGTCATGCTGTCCGTCGCACACTTTCGCATGCGACGGGCGAGTGCTCCGATGCCGTTAATGAGCAACCGGCTCGTTGAGATAGACGCCTGAGGACAGTGCGGCTTTCACCTCGCGCGTGAACTCGTCGGTGGATACTTCCTCTGCGCCGGCTTCAATTGCGTCGTATGCCTGATGCACCACGTCGGCCGGCGTCGCCTTCGGCACTTCCAGCCCGCGCGTCAGATCCGTATCGATGAAGCCGGCGTGAAGCCCGACGACTTGCGTCTGCTGCTCGCGCAGCGAATGACGCAGGCCGTTGGTCAGCGCCCACGCGGCCGACTTCGACACGCCGTAACCAGAGAGGATCGGCCGGTTGACCCAGCTCGCGACCGAAAGCACGTTCAGGATCGCGCCACCGCCGTTGCGGGCGAGGTTGCCCGCAAACGCCCGCGACATCGCCAGCATGCCGAATACGTTGGTTTCGAGGTGATCGCGCAACGCGTCGATTGCGCCGTCGTCCGTCAGGCTGCCAAGCCGTGCTATGCCCGCATTGTTGATCAGCAGCGTGACGTCACCCGCCGCCTCCGCGGCAGCGGCGACCGCCGCAGGATCGGTCACGTCCAGTTTGACCGGCACGACGCCCGGCAGCGTCACACTGGCCGGATCGCGCGCGCCCGCATAGACCTTGCGCGCCCCTCTTTGAAGCGCCTGTTTTGCAAACTCGAGCCCAAGGCCGCGGTTCGCGCCCGTTACGAAAACAACAGAACCTTCGATTTTCATGACGAATCCTTCATAGGGTTAATCGCAGGCGCGCCGGCTCACCGGGCGCATGGGAACTGATCAAAAAGCTGCCTTGCGGATTTCTGCATGTGTTGCCGTGGGTACCGTGCCGTCGGCTTGGCTTTCCATCGCGCCCGAAAGTCCGCTAGACTTATGTCAATGTCGATCGACATTGTCTTTTAACGCATTGTGTTGACGCGAACCGGATATGTCAATGGTGATCGACATTGTGTTTGTTAATCGATGCGATTGTCTGGATAAGGGAGGAAGTGATGGGTGTGTCCCGGCAACAGGCCGCCGAAAACCGGAGCGCGATTGTCGCGGCCGCCGAGCGGCTGTTCCGTATTCGCGGCGTCGACGCCGTGGGCCTCGCGGAGTTGATGAAAGAAGCCGGTTTCACGCAGGGCGGCTTTTACAACCACTTCAAGTCGAAGGACGCGCTAGTTGCAGCGGTGATGGAAAAGGCGATGCAAGACTATGCGGATTCGCCGAACGCCGGTAGCCTGGTCAAGCAAACCGCGCGCTATCTGTCGACCCGACACCGCGACAACATCGAGGCGGGGTGTCCGCTGTCCGGCTTCGTGGGCGACGCGCCCCGAATGACGGCCGCCGCGCGCGTGTCCTACGCGCGCGGCCTGGCGGCGTATCTCGACCGGTTTGCAGCCATGATCGCCAAGGAAGGCGCGACGCCGGAAGAGAGCCGACAGGACGCCATTGCGGCGTGCAGTCAGATGGTCGGGGCGCTCGTGTTGTCGCGCGCGATTGCAGATGCCGATCCCGCCCTCGCCGACGAAATCCTCGAAGCAGGGCGCCGCACGCCTGCCGATGAGACGCCGCCTGCGGCTTCTTGAGCGCTACCGTGCGATAGGACGGGCACTGGGTTCGGGCAGGGCCGTTCGGCTAATAACTGGTTTAGGCCGCCGAGGGTTGTTCGCGCTCGCGGCGCTCAATGGACGCCTAGCCTAGACCACGCTCACGCAAGCACGCTGCGTTCGCAATGCACTCAGCACGGCGTCCACAACCCGCTCGACGCCCGGCCAGTTTTTTTCAGGTTGGCCTTCGATATAAACATCCGGTGAGACGCTCTTGTAGTGCTCCGGGTAGCCCCAGATTGCATCGTGAACCGTCGGCCTCGTGATACTGCCGCCGAGCACTGCGACCGTCGGCCGGTGGAACGCGGCAGCCACATGCAGCAGCATCGAGGAATTCGTCAGCACGGCATGCGCATTTTCGGCGAGCGCAAAGACCGTTCGCATCGGCACCTCGCCCGCGACCGAACGCACCGGGACATTGGGTCCCGCGGCGGCGATCGCTTCATTGGCGCGCGCCTTGTCGGCCTCGCTACCCACTATCAGAATCTCGCAACGCTCGCCGGAGCGTTGCAATGCGGACGCAATCTGCGAGAGCGCCGCCCCAAACTGCCGGGGATCCCAAGCCTTGGTGGGAACACCCGCTCCGACGCCGACCAGCACTCGCCATGTCGTGCCAACTTCTGCGGAGTCATTGGTCCAGATCCTCTTGGCGCTGGCTCGTTCGGCTGCCGTGAGGAAAAGCTGAGGCCGAGTGTCGGGAAGCTCCGTTGCGCCGAGCAACTCGGCTTGTGCGAGCGCGGCGCGACCGGATTGGCGGCGCGCAAAGTTAATGTAAGCGTGACAGCCGCTGTGGCCGCCGCGATAACCGCGCACGCCGATGCGGTATCGCACACCAAGCCGCATCATCAGGAGCGCCCCCATGTAACTGCCGAGGACGTCGATTCCGACATCAAACCCGCCTCGCTTGCGCAGCGCGGCGACTTGTGGCGACTTCAGCAGGAAACGCACGACGGCACCGGGCGAGCGGTTCTCGACGATCTTGTTGTTCCATGGTGCGTCGATTTCGACGATCTCATCGATGAACGGATTGTTCTCCAGAATCGGGCGCCCCCAGCTGCCGATGCCCGCAACGATTCGCGTGGTGGGAAAGCGTTTTTTGAGCGCCTCGAAGATCGGCGTCGCAGCGAGCAATTCACCAAAATCGTTCGGTCGAAGGACAAGAATTTCACGCGGCGTACTGCGACGAGGGTCATGCCGCGACGGGCTCAAGCGGCCCATCACCCAGACCGGGAATTCAGTAAGCAGGCTTTTCCATTCCATTGCATATCCACGAGATGAGGTGAGTGCCGAGCCGCGCGGAGCGACGCACCGAGTGTGCATGGAAGGAGGTGCCCGGTCTGTGGGCCGGCATACGAAACTGTCGCGTCGCAAGTGCTCGCCGTAAGGCGCGTTTGCGAGCTCGCAGCTTCCGGTGGCCCGGATGCGGCTGGAAACTTGAGGAGACCAGATCGGCGGCCGACTCGGACGGCCTCAAATCGAACGTAAGGCCGTTTGCGGGTGGCTGACCCGATGTGGGGGGCCTGCAAAAGCGAACGTCGCTTCCTGGCCGGCTGCCGCCTTATGCGTTTGCGTGCCCAGCAACTGAGTCCGCTCTGGGGTCGATCTGACCCAAAATACACGAGGCAGTAGCCGGCCAACAGCGGTCAGCCGTGACTGCGGGCTCACAACGTGGCGCGTACGAGCGGTCCTTCGTATCGAAGCAGTCACGGCCACCGGTGGCGTCAATTTGCAGCTCTCCCCAATGCGCAGCAAGCACACCCTCGACTGCGGCTACAATAAGCTTTTGCAGGAATTTTTCCGGCATCGAACATCCCAGATCAACGCGTTTTCGGTCCTCGTCCGTGGCTCGCAACGATTCAAGAAACCAGGCCTCCTTTTGGTTGCACGCACATACGCCGGGCCTCAGCTTGATGCGTGCCGACTTCACCACTCAGCAATACGCGCCGCATGTGCACGAGGGATTTGTCATTGCGGTCACGGAGTCAGGCGGCTCTGTTATCAAAAGTCGGGGCGTGACTGATGAAGCACGGACATCGACACTACTCGTTTTCAACCCGGCGGAGGCGCACTCTGGGTCGATGGGCTGGAGCGAGCGCTGGCAGTATCGGTCGCTCTATCTTTCGGAATCGGCGATCTCAGCCGTCACGGCTGGCCTGGGGATTGAAGACGCGCCGTACTTCATGCGGAACACCTTCGATGACGCGGATCTCATCGCCCACTTCCTGAAGCTGCACGTTCTTCTTGAGGCGGGAAACGACGTTTTTCGCGAGCGCGAACTGTTCGTCTCCACTTTTGGGAGACTGTTTCAACGCCATGGTTGCGGCGGCGAACGCATTGAGCCGGCACCCCGCGATGGCAAGTTGCTTCGCGTGGTGACAGATCTAATTAATGACCGGTACTCTGAAGCGTTGTTGCTGGAGGACTTGAGCGCCGTAGTCGGCCTGACACCTTTCCAACTCATCGGTCTTTTCAACCGATGCCTTGGTTTGACTCCTCACCTGTACCTGACGCAGGTGAGACTCATGAAAGCGCGTCAACATTTGATGAATGGTCTGCCGATCGCGGACGTGGCCGCACGGACGGGGTTTTACGATCAGAGTGCGCTGACGAGAAACTTCAAGCGCTGCTATGGCATCACGCCATTACAGTTCGCGGCAGCGACGGCCCAACGGCGCTAACAAAAAAGATACGCAGCGCCACAATTTTTACCAATACGCCGTTCGCATCCAGCCTAACAATCGGGCTTTCGAATCAATATCGGAAGTCATCATGGCTGCAACCCTGCACGAACGTCGCTGCACTATCCTCGAATCGGATCGCCTGACGGTGGCCTCCTGCCTGCCACGAGGCCAACGCCTTTGCAATCGAAAAGGCGGCAATCACAACGAAGATCTGCAACCGTTTTCGGACTACGCTAGCTCCGCTGGAGCCTCGTCATGAGCGCACACACCGGGAGCACGGAAAGCGCACGGCTGAGGCGCTCGCTCGGTTTGCGCGGAGCGGTGGCAGTAGGCGTCGGCGGAACGATTGGCGGCGGCATCTTCGTGCTCGTCGGGCAAACCGCCGCTCTGGCAGGGCCCGCTACGCTGCTATCTTTTACGCTCGCGTTCGTCGCATCACTGGTAATCGCACTGCCATACGCCGAACTGGCTTGCCGGTATCCGCAAGCGGGCGGCGGCTATGCATTTGTGCGAGAAGTGCTTGGAAGCCGCTGGGGCTTTCTGATGGGTTGGGTCTTCTGGGGCTCGTACGTGTTCGTGAGCGGCTATGTGACGCTAGGTTTCGGTGGTTACCTGAATGCGCTAACCGGTCTGCCGCAACACTGGAGCGCGGTCGCGCTCGTGGTTGCGTGTGTGCTGATCAACGCACGCGGTGTCGAAGTGGCGGGCAAGGTTCAGGTGTTCGTCATTGGTCTGGCGATCGCCGGTCTGCTCGGTTTTGCGCTAGCCGGAGCGCATGCGATCCAGTTGACACGTCTTACCCCATGGGCGCCGAAGGGGCTCACGGGGATATTCACAGGCGCTCTGATCGCTTTCCTTGCGTTTGGCGGTTTCGATATGGTCGCGGCGGCTGGCGAAGAGATCGAACGGCCGGAAAAGAACTTGCCCCGAGCGATCCTTCTCACACTTGCGATTGTGCTCGGCGTTTATCTCCTTGTTGCATTCACCGCCTTGGGAACCGTTGACTGGCGCACGCTTGGTGCTTCCCGTGCGCCGCTCAGCGAAGCTGCCCAACAATTCATGGGGTACTTCGGTGGCCGACTCGTCGCTGTTATTGCAGTAGTCACCACAGCGGCTACTGCAAATGCGGTACTCGTTGTCACTTCGCGGATTAGCTTTGCAATGGCGCGTGACGGTCTCTTGCCCTCTCCGTTGGCGAAAGTACATCCGAAAACAGGCACGCCTAACGTCGCGACGCTCGTGAGCGGCGGCATGCTGATAATGATGGTGCTGTTCGGCTCGTCATCCAGCGCAACAGCGATAGGCGGTTTCCTTTACGTGCTGCATTTCATACCGCCCTTGCTCGTGCTCGTTAAGTTGCGTCGACACAAAAGCGTATCGCCTGCATTCAGGATGCCACTGCCTCATATTCTGTTGCCACTAGCGTTTGTCATGACCGTGTTGCTGCTCGTTGCGAGCGGAACAAAAGGGATCGCGGGCGGGGCGATTTGGCTTGTCATCGGCTTGCTAGTCGCTGGAATAAACAGGGGAGCAGGGCAGGCTGGGACCAGTCGGTAAGATCTGACAGCTTGCTGAGTGTCTGCAGATGGAGCGATAACGGCCATCTGACCTGGACCTTCAGCCAGCTCGGGTTCCTTCATGCCTTGTCTGTCCCGTCCTCGTGTACATGCCGCGCCTCATCGCGCCAGCCTTGCCGCGTTCGGCGCATGGTCGCGATCGTCAGACGCGCAACCTTGCGCCACGCATATGGCCGCGGATCCGCGACCATGCTAAGTGCGCGGGCATAGTCGAGCGTGAGCCCCGGCGTCCAAGCCATCGTGACGGCGCGCTTGCGAATCTGCGCGGCCACCCATAACTCCGGCGTCGCGATCATCCTGAACAGGGCGCCCCAGCCTGCGCGCGCGCCGTACAGGCGGCCCGCCGCGCCTTCAAGCGCCGCTTCGAGCGCACGCGACACGCTGCTCGAACAATTTCGATGCGTGAGGTTATAGGTCGTATCTTGTCTGTAGACGTGCCAGAACCGTTCCAGTCGCACAGGATCGTAGTTGCGAATGCGTACGCGGACGGTGGAAGGACACCAGGCCTTTGATTCTATTTCATAGCTTGGTTGAAACCTGCCGGGGACATCGTTCTCGCGAGTCGCGCGTAGAAGACCCGCGAAATCATCCGGAGAGCGATCTATCTCGATTGCGGGATAAAGACTCACATATACCCCGTTCGGCGATTCGAGTGCGGCGTGTCCCGTCGAAATCACGCCGTTCCGGTCGACGGCCGCGATATACCGGTCCACCAGCAAGCGCCTCTGCACTTCCTCCTTTGATGAACCTACCGGCGTCCAAACATGCACGGTTAGCGCCGGCTCATCGTCGGCGGGCGGACCGTCCCATTCGTGTCGGTCGAACGCGGGAAGCGCCGGGGAGTCGTGTGCGTCTTCGGGGCTCACCGTTGCTTCGTCGGCTTCGGCCGATAGCGCGGGGTTACGAGTGAGCTTGCGCACGCGCAAAGCGATAAGAATCAGATTCCAGCCCGCGAAAATGCACAGTGCGCCGATGCAATACGGCACCGTGCCAACATAATGCGTCGGATAAGGTTGAAACATGAAGATGGCCAGCGCGATTTCAAAGATCGCGAAGCCAAGCGCGGTGCGCCAGCGCCGATAACGCACCACTAGGGCGGATGCCGCCTGCAACACGCCATCGCTTAGCATTACCGCACCGATCAGCAGAGAAAGGACGAAATGGCCATGATGCGATGCCGCAAGAATCAGCACCGCTGCGACGACAAACGTGATGCCCTTCGCATACCGCAGCCTGCGCTGCCCGCCCACGCCCGACCATGCGACCGAAAGCGTTATCAGACCTTCGGCGAGCAGAAGCCAGCCAACCCATGTAATGGGGAAGCCCAGCGCGCCGTCCAGCGCATCGATCAGAACGCCGATCCCAAGCACGGACAACAGTGCGCCCGCCACTATCAAGCTGCGCCAGCGGTTGCGTAGAAAGTCGGTGCCCAACAGGATCATGATCAGTTTGACCATCGTTCTTGGCTCTCGATAAGGGTATGGATGATTACGCTTAATCGACGTATAGCATCGCGCGAAAAGATGCATTGCGCCATTGCATACGTGCATTCGAAGCTACCGCAAATCCGACACTTGTCCGGTGTCTGTATTGTGACGACTCTGACAGAGGGCACACTGTTGAAACTGTCGGAGGCGGGAATCACGGCGCATTGCGGGACCGCCTGCATGGCAAAGTCGAGCCATTGGTGGGCGCGCATATCAGCGTCGGCTGTAAGTGATTCCAGAAAGAATTCTAGTCGGCGTCTGCTAACCATTGCTTCGCTGAGGGCAGCGCCGATTGACGGAGGTCGCGCGATTGGTCAACTTAGCGCGGCATGTCTCAACTGTGGAGGTTGCAAACGCTTGATTACCAATTGTACCTGGCACTGGCGAGCACAGTGCGCTCGTTGCCGAACACGCACACAGCGTATGATTGGCAGCCGCTCACATAGCGGCGGTCGAACAGGTTCGCCGCGTTCAGTGCGAGACGCCAGTTGCGGGTGTCGTAATGCAGCGCGGCGTCGTACACCGTGTAGCTTGAGATTGTCAGCGAGTTGTCGGGCGCGCCGGCTAGCGCGCTTTGATAGCGGATACCCGCGCCTATGCCAAAGCCCGCCAACGCGCCTGCATGCCACGTCCAGTCGGTCCACAGCGACGCCATCTGGCGTGGACGCGGAACGTCGACTGGCCAGTTGTTCAGCGAAGCGTCGTTCGCCTTGGTGTTTTTCACGTCCTGATAGACGTACGACGTGATGATCGACAGCTCCCGCGTCACATTGCCGACGGCGTTCAGCTCGACGCCGCGCGAACGCACCTCGCCGGTCTGCACAAAGGACGTACGGGTTGGATCGAGATTCGCCGGGGCCGGCGTGACGACGTTGGTCTGCGTAATCTGGTAGACGGCGGCGCTCAGCAGCATACTTCTGCCGTCGGGCTGCCAGCGCACTCCCGCTTCGATCTGCCGGCCGCGTGTCGGTGCCGGCAATCCGCCGCCGTTCATGTTGATGCCGATGACCGGATTGAACGAAGTCGAATAGCCGATGTAGGGTGACAACCCATGGTCGCCCTGATAGGTGAGCCCCACGCGGCCCGAGAACGCGCTGGCGGTCTGGTTGATTCGCGAGTCGGTCTGGCGGTTGTGCTCATGCATGTTGACCCAATCCTCGCGGCCGCCGAGCGTCATGGTCCATCGCCCTGCCTTGATCTGGTCCTGCGCGTAGCCGGCGAATGTGTTCATCGTCGAATACGTGTCCGTGTGCCCGAACGACGTGCGGCCTGAAAAGATAGCAGTGCTGACCGGCGTATAGACCGGGTTGTAAAGATCCAGATACGGCGCCTGGACGAGCCACACGCTTTCGGTCGTCGTCTGTCGGTTGTATTGGAAGCCGAGCAGCAGCGTGTGCTCCAGACCGCCTGTGCCGAAGCGCGCTTGTGCGTTGTTGTCCACGTCGAAGCGGCTGTAGTTCATCTGAAACAGGCCCGCGTAGCGCGTGATGTCGGTCGTGCTGTGCGGCGCGAGCCCAACGCCGAAGACCGAGCCATCGTCGCCGGAAAGATGCATCCAGCGCAGGTTCTGATGCAGGGCCCAGATCGAATCGAAGGCGTGAGAGAACTGGTAGCCGACCGACTGCTGTTTCTTCTGATAGTGGTTGAACGCCGGATCGCCCATGTAGACGTCCGGTGATATCGGGCCGTTCGGGTTCGGCAAGACCGTGCCTTGCGCCGGCACGAAGTTGTATGAAATGTCGCCGCGATCTTGCAGGTAGGTCGCGGTGAGCGTCAGCGAGGTGCTCGCGTTGGGCCGCCAGCGAAACGACGGCGCAACCGCCACGCGCTGGTCCATGTTCGGCCCGGTCAGCGCGTTGCCGTCGTGCGCCACGCCGAGAAAGCGGTAGGCGTACTTGCCGTCCGCGTCGAGCGTGTCGCCGAAATCGATCATGGCCTGCTTGCGCGCGTAGTTGCCAAGCTGCACGCCGATATCGCGCACCCGCGTGCCGTCGGCCTGCGTGGTCTGCACGTCGACGATCGCTCCAGGGTCGCCCGCGCCATACAGGACCGACGTCGGACCGCGCAGTACAGTAGCACTGTCGATCATATAAGGATCGACGCGCCAGGCGGCAAGGGCTGCGGTATTCGGCGTCTGCAGTCCATCGACGAACAAGGTAGGCGTAAAACCGCGCAGCGCCGCGTACCAGTCGGTGCGGGCATCGGATCCGAACGATGAGAAGCCGGGCACATAACGCAGCGCCTGGTTGAGGTCGGTCGCGCCGGTCATCTCTATCTGCTGTGCGGTGACGACGTTGATCGTTTGAGGAATCTCGGCGATGGGCGTGTCCGTCTTCGTGCCGCTCCGGGTACGCTTGCCGACTAGTCCCACCGACGGCTCATTCCACAGGTCCTTCACCGTGATCGCGGGCAATGCGACGCCCTGAGTCATATTCACTTGCGCGGTCGCGTCTTGTCCTGATTGCGCCGCCTGTGCATGCGCATGGCCGGCGGCCGCGGCGAGGAGCATGCCGCTCATCGCGGCGAGGACCGTGCGTCGGTTCGCGTGCATTGGCCGACAGGGCGGCGTGCCGCTGGTGTCGCTGCCGGTTTGCAAGATCCGCCCGGTCGTCATTGATTGTGCGTTGCTCTGCGCTCGCGCGTGTTTATTGTTCTGGCGACGTGGGGTCATGTGCATGCTGTGATCAGACATTGCTGGATTCGTGCGGTGCAAGTGCAAGCGCTTCGACGCTCGCGAAGTCCAGCGCATCGACGCAATCGCGGACTTCGGTGAGAAACGCCGCGCACGAGGGGTGAAGCGCGAGCATGGTCTCGAGCCATTGTTCGATGTCGGTGAGGCGCCCGTCCTTGGCGAGCACCGCCAGTTGCCGACGGTCGCTGTCGGGAGGAACGGCGTCGGCAAGCGGCCGCCTGGTCCGCGGCCGCTGCACTGCGGACCCACTCGATGAATACGGTACGACGTTCAGCGGCGAAGCCTCCTCGTCGTCGGCGATGGCAACGGCGAGTTCAAACGAGAACGAGGTTCCCTCGCGCGGTGCGCTCGACACGCGCAACTCGCCGCCCATTGTGTTGACAATGCGCTGCGCGATGAAAAGGCCGAGGCCTGTGCTGCCGTTCACGCTTTGTATCTGGCGAAAAGCCGTGAACAGTTTCGACTGATCTTCGATCTCGATGCCAATGCCGGTATCCGCGACCTCGAAGCCCATGTGCCATTGGCGGCCACGGCGGCGCGCTCTGACCGTCATCATCACGGTGCCGTCGCGTGTGAACTTCGAGGCATTCGACAACAGATTCAGCAGCACCTGTTGCAAGCGGCGAGCGTCGATCGTCAGCTTGCGCGGCAACGAGGTCAATGCCTGATAGTGGAACTGGTTGTTCAGCTGTGCGCAGAGCGCAACGGCGTATTCGGCGATGTCATCGAGAAGCGCCGGCAGGTCGGTTTCGGTCGGCGCGATATCCAACGGTTGCAATTCGGCCTTTGCATAGCCGATCAGTTCATCGATCAGACCCAACTGGTAGTTCACGCTGCGCTCAATCGCATGGATCAAGGTGCTTTGCTTCGAATCGGCCGCATCGAGCAGCAGCCTCGCATAGCTTGATATGGTTGCGAGCGGCGCGCGAAGATCGTGGCTGACATAGCCGAGCGTTTCGATTTTTTGCTGATTTCTCTCTTCGGCGTAACGCAGCGCTTCGTTGAGTTCCAATGTGCGTCTGGCGACTTGCTCGCGCAGACGGTCGTGCTCGGTTCTTTGCCAGTCGGCAAGTTCGGCACGGGCCGCGAGACGCTGTTTGCCAACGTGGTTGATCCATGCGGCCAGCACGATCAGGTGGGTGGCCAGCCCAATAACCGCAATGACCGGGTTCGGATGAATATCGGACTTCAGCCACGCCAGACCGGGTGGCAATGAGCTGAGTGTTTCGAGCATGCGCAACACGAAATTGAACAGCGCGAAAACGACGGCCAGTAGCATGATTCGCGCGGTTGGCGTCGAGCGCCGCGCGAGCGTTGCAGCAACGCCGATCTGGACGATGCCGAAAAGGGCGTTGCCGTACATGCCGAGTTGCACGAAGACGAACAGATTGCCGAATGCCGCCCCTGCAGCCGCAATACATTCGAGCAGCGCAAAGCTCAGCAGCACATAGCGCGCCGGCAAACTCGCTTTTTCGTTGGTTGCCATGCGCAGGATGAACACGATGAACAGGAACACCGCGAGGCATCCGAACACCGTCACGCTTCTCGAACTCCAGTCCGGTGCATGCGGCCATAAATAGATTGTCGTATAGCCGCGGTCCGCCGCATCGAACAGAGCGGTCATGAAGCACATGGCCGCCAGCACGAGAAACGAGCCGCTGCGCGAGAAGTAAGCAATCAGCAACGCGCACCACGCCAATGCCAAAGTCCCGCCAATCAATCCGCCATCCCACAGCGCAGCGCGTTTTTCCAGCGCGTCGAACGCCGGTGCCGGATAAAGCACCGGTTCAAGGCTGAGCGGAGTATCGCCCGATACGCGAATGAGGATAGCTAACTGTTCACCCGGAGCCAGCGTGAACTTCATCAGCGGATAGCGCGATAAAGCTTGCGATGACGCTGCATCGGCCGGACTTGAATTCGAAAGTGTCCAATTACCGCTGCGCTTCACGTAAAACTGCGCATGTTGGAGGCGTGCGTCGAAAAGCGCGAGCACGAGCGGCGCGGCCGTCGAGCCACGGTTGCCGGCGTTCACACGCAGCCACCATACGGAGCGTGTGAAGCCCGGTTTCAAGCGCTTGTCGCTCACAGTAACGAAGCTGCGCGGGTTGTGTTCAGAGAGGGCGGCAATGTCCTGCAATGGCATCTTGCCGCTGACATCTTCGAATGCCTGTATTGGGCTCAATGCGAGCGCATGTTGTTCGTCACCGCTTGGCGGGCTGAGGCCGGCGCCGAACGCATGCGTGCTCCACCACATGAAGCACATAAAAAGGACCCGCTGCCACATGACTGCACGCATGATGAAGTCAATCCGCATCGGGGGCTGGCTGGTTCGAATCCGCTGTGCCCTTCATGCTGCATTCGTCGCGATACGCCGACGGCGTCACGTCGAATCGCTCGCGAAATGCCGTGGCGAAATTCGCGGCGCTGGAAAAGCCGATCTCTTCGGCGATGCTGGCGATACTCAACGGCGTCGTGCTCAATAGCGTTTTGGCAATTCGCAAGCGTTCTTCGCGAAGGTACTCGAACACCGTTTGGCCGAGGTTCTCGCGAAAGGCGCGCGACAGGCGCTTTTCGTTCGTTCCCAGCAGACGGGCGAGGTGCTCGACCGTCGGCGGATCGTTGAGTCTGTGCGACAGATGTTCAATCGCCGCGCGAACGAGGACGCCGTTGCCGGTGGTGTCGACGGCGAACCCGTCGTCATGAACGTCCCGTTTGGCGCCTGCACGCATAAGGTGCACGCGAATCCGCGCGAGTACTTCGGCGGCGTCGAACGGCTTCAGTACATAGTCGACCCCGCCGATTTCCAGTCCGTTAAGACGCTCGTCGAGATCACCGGCCACCGTGAGGAAGATAACGGGAATCGCGGACGTGCGCGGGTCCGCGGCCAGAAGGCGGCAGGCTGCAAAGCCGTCCATGCGCGGCATGCGCACGTCCATGAGGATCAGGTCGGGCGAAATGGCCAGTGCGCGCTGATAGGCCTGCGATCCGTCGAATCCCACGCTGATCCGACATCCCGCATTTCGTAAAACATCAATTAACAATCGAAGCTGGTCCGGCTGATCGTCCACAACCAGAAGATGGGCACCTGCGAGGGCGGTCTTCAGAGTCGGCATCGTTAAAGGGGGCATACCTTGCGGGCGACATTCTCGGGGTTGATTGACGACCACATAGTGGGTTGGGCGTTGGCTGATATCGGCTCTCAGACCCGACAACGGCGCGAAGAATAGCAGATACATATTTCCGGCCGATTTTCCCGGCTTTGCGATGTTCGTTGCGAACGACACCGATTCGCTTCGCATGAGAACTCGCGAGGGATGGCGTTAGACGACCAGGTTCATGGCGGATGGAGAAAGAATGTTCTCCCCAGCAAAGCAATTTGCCCCTCCGACAAACGCACTGCCGAATGTCGCTACCCATAATCCGCTAGCCCTTACACGGCAATCCCGCGGATAGATGGGATCTCGCCCGTAGGGAATGGCTGCAACTGCGGCGATAAGAGCAGCGGATGCAGCGTGTCAGAGGCGCGAACACGAGGTTGCAGAGGCGCCACAGCAGAGCGCGCAAAAGGAAATCTTTTGTCCACTAAAGAAGTCAGAACGGAAAACGCAATGAACAAGAGCCAAAATAGGGTGCTTTCGAATCGAGGGTTTGGCGCCGTGGAAATGGCAGCCGACATGCACTGCGTAGTGCGAGGCGGCACGGCGCGAATGGGAAGTCGACAGGCCGGCTCTCCGGCTAAGTCGAAAGCTGCGCTCGCAGTGCTCACAGCGCTCATGTTGTCGGCGGGATATGCACACGCGGATAACCTTGCTGTCGGCGGTGAAAACGCAGGTCAGACCGCAACCGTCGGGGGCGCCACGGCGCCTACCGCGAGCACGGGCGGAGTGTTCCCCGCAGTCGCTGGTGCGGACGGTTCAAGCCAGAATACGGCTGTCGGCATCAATGTGTCGGCGCAAGGCGGTGCCGCAACAGCAGTGGGCGATACAGTCACGGCGAATGGTGCGAATGCCACGGCGGTCGGCGCCAATTCGGTCGCAAATGGCACGAGAGCGGTAGCGTTCGGCGGTGGGGCGACCACGACGACCGGCGACGCGACTGCAATCGGTGCTCTTGCACACACGACCTCTGAATTCTCGACGGCGGTCGGTACCAATAGTTCAGCCGCTGGCGGAACGGCGCTGGGTTTCCAGGCGAGCGCGAACGCATCTGACGCTACGGCAGTCGGTGTGGATTCTGTTGCATCTGGTATCGGCAGTGTTGCGATTTCCCGCGCACAGGCAACTGCCCAGAACGCAATCGCGATTGGTGAGAATGCCGCGGCAAGCGACCTGAGTACAGTGGCGGTAGGCGCAGGGTCGAACGCCAGTGCCAACAGCGCCACGGCACTTGGTCCCTTGGCGACGGCAAGCGGCGGCAGCAGCACGGCGATCGGCAACTCGAGCCTGGCGAGCGGGGGATCGGCTATAGCAATTGGTCAGTCGACAACTGCATCCGCGCTTACTTCTATCGCGGTCGGGTTTAATGCGAATGCCGCATCGGCCAACGCGATTGCGCTGGGCACGCTCGCACAGGCAACAGGCGCGAATTCCATTGCGATTGGTAACGCGGCTGCGGCTTCGACTGCAGAATCGACGGCGCTGGGTTCCGGCGCGGTCACACGTGCGGCTACAACCGTGAGTAGTGTCACGTTGAACGGCGTGACGTTCGGTGGCTTTGCAGGGGCAACGCCGACCGGTGTCGTAAGTATCGGCGCGGTCGGTCAGGAGCACCAGTTGCAAAATGTAGCCGCCGGGCAGATTACCGCTACCAGCACCGACGCGGTGAACGGCTCACAGCTTTTTTCTATTGCTTCGCAGGTTGCGGCGCTGTCGAACAATCTGACGGCAGTTACAAACACAGTCAACACGATTTCGACGTCGGGCTCGAACGGCACGGTTGCTGACCCGACCGGCACGGCGGTGGGTAAGAATTCGGTTGTGTCCGCGCAAAACGGCACAGCGGTCGGCAACGGATCGAACGTTTCGGGTCAAGACGGTACGGCAATCGGCACGAACTCGACTGTCACGGCCGCGCGAGCAACCGCCATCGGCGCGAACTCCAAAGTCACAGGCACCGATTCGACGGCAATCGGCACGAACAGCCAGGCCACCGCGAACAATTCGGTTGCCCTGGGTGCAAATTCAGTTGCAGACAGGGACAACACAGTTTCGGTTGGTGCGCCGGGTGCTGAGCGTCAGATTACCAACGTTGCAGATGGTACGGCTCCGACGGACGCTGTAAATGTGCGGCAATTGAACAGCGCAGTGAACAGTGTGCGTGACGACATGCAGAAGTATCGCAAGGATGCGAACGCCGGTTCGGCCTCGGCTGTCGCGCTGTCAATGCTTCCGCAAGCGCCTGCGCCGGGCAAATCGGTCGTCGGCGTAGCTGTGGGCAATTACGCTGGTCAGACGGGCTTCGCTGTCGGCGTGTCGACGTATCTGCCCGGCGGCAGCTGGATTCTGAAAGGCGGTGGCTCAACGAACACTCGTGGTACGGTGGCCGTTGGAGGTAGCGCTGGCTATGTCTGGTAAAGCTATGCTTTTGCAAATTGAGCCTGGCTTCGCCTGCTGAAGTTTGCTCAGGTAGTTTGTCGCATCGCCCGCTGCGGTTTAGTCACCGCAGCGGGCATCAATGAAACGGCGCGAACTGTGGAAAACGGTTCGGCACGCCGAAGCCGGCGTATCTTCTTCGGTTGCGCTCGAGCTTGTACCGTTGCCCGAGTGCTTTGACTTTGTTCCGAGCTGTTATGGGCAATATTGGCCGGTTTCAAGATGCGGGGCACTTCGGAGGCAATTCCGTGTCGGTTCGCGGGATGCACAGACGCAGCACAAATTGGGCCTCGGCAAGCGCTGAAGATGTTGAAGGAATCGGTTCGATCAATCCGGAGGGAGCATCTGAACGCCGAAGAAATGCAGCAACGATTGATGCTTACGGGCGAGAGAGAAGCGCTCTCACGCCTGCTTGAGTTCGCTATGCATCGCCACAGTCACCAGGCTTCTCGCGTTGCAAATTTTCTGCTCGCATGGTGGGACCCGGAGAAATACGGCCGCTTCGATTTACTTGAGGCATGGGCTCTGGACGAAGTCATCCGGAAGGACATGGTCACCGTGTTTGACCTCGTCAGTCACATCGCATCGTATCCAGACACGCTTGGATATAAAGAACAGTTTCTATCGTTGGTTCGCCATCATCGTCCCGATGTGGGGGCGTGAGCAGAGCCAAGGAAACGTTGGCCCGGTAAATCGCAGAGCCTCGCGGACAACGCAAAGTCAGGCCACGTGGGATGCTGTTCGCAACCGTAGAGGCCTGCGATGCGCTTTACATCCACAGGGTAATCAGCAAAGCCTGATCGGCACGTTGCGGCGGCGCTGTCTGAGCCGCCAGGTAGTCCTCAATCTCCGCGTTTTCCCGGGCATGTTCGACTAGTGGCAGCGGTCACTCGCTCTGTCAGGCAGGCCTTCAAGTGTCGGAGATGAAGCGGGATAACCACTTGCCTTCACCGCACGCTCTTCACGGTCCAGGCTGCCAGCGCAAAACCGGGTGTGTTGCTCCAGCGGGCATTGTCCATACGCCCGTCGGGCCAAAGTCATACGATGCAAAGGACCCAGGCGTACTCATCTGCGCGGTCGTGAGTCCGTTTGATTCCGGTATCGGCGTGCCATACACGACGCCAACCGTCGCCGTCGTCGTGTCTTTGTCCCAATAAACGTCGTTTGCGATCGTGCCGTCATTCGTCCGCGCGATCCCTATGGGCTGATAGAACGGCTGCGTGACGCGGCCAGTTGCGAACGACTGACTGATGGTCCCGCTGTTGATGACGACCAGTGCAGCGCCGCCGCATGGCGTACCGAGGCTACCCCGGCAATATCCCTGAAGCAGCGTTGTGCTGGTCGAGTACGACTGGCTGATCGCACCGGTGTTGTAGCCGGCGAGGCCCCCCGCGCCCTGGTTGATGTAGCTGAGCGATTGCAGCGGGCCACTCGCGAACGACTGGGCGATAACACCGTTGTTCTCGCCCACGAGCCCGCCCAAGGTGCCACCGGCGGTCAGCGAGACGCTGCTGGCAGAACGCAGGATTGTGCCGCCATTCGCTCCGACGACGCCGCCGGCGACCGTGTAGTCCACTCCTGAGGAACCCGCGTTAGTGGACAGGTTGCCGGCCGCGTTCACGCGAATGATAGTCCCGCTGTTCGTACCGGCCAGCATGCCCATATCGCCATAAGCCGAGACCCCGGACGGCCCCGGACCCGCGACGCCGCTGCCCTGGAGATTCAGATTCCGCACGACCCCCATGCTGCCGATGGAGCCGAACATGCCCATCATAGGCGGAGCGTACGCGTCGGCAGGCACCCAAGGTTGCAGCGTCAGCGAACTGACCATATGGCCCTGTCCGTCGAATTGCCCGCTGAACGGTGTAATGCTGTTGCCCAGCGGGATATATGATCCGTCGCTCGTCGCGCTTGCATCGATATCCTTGCCGAGCGCGTAGTCGCCCGTGAGGTCCGCGGCAACGCTCTTCAGATCGTTGAGCGAATTGACGAGCTTGTAGGCGGTGCTTTGCGTCAGCAGTCCGCTGTAGGGACCCGGTGCCCAGGTCGTATTGATGAGTTGCGTGCCGGCCTTATAAGTGCCGTTGATATCGTAGAAAGCGCTGATGGCGCCCGTGCTTTTGGACCAGTCGAGTGTGCCGAGGTTGGTGACGCCGCCGCCGTTGCCCCTGCCGGATGCGTCCGCGCGCAGAATCAGATTGCCTGCGCCGTCGTTGGCGACGGTCGTGCCATTGGACACCGAGACGTTGTGGTAAGCCGCAAGCGTAAGAGAGGCGCCGCCGAACCATGCCAGGTTGGATGCGATGTCGAGATCGCCCGCGGCGCCATTGCTGCCGGTGGTAGTGATATCGACGGAAGTGCCTGTGTTCAGGGTGCGCTGGAACGCGTGCGCGGCGGCGGAGTCGATCGTCAAAGCAGGTGTCGAGACATTCCATTGGCCGGCGTGAACCACTGCGTGCCTGCCGAACGCCAGTTGAGCAGCTCGCGTATCGACGGTTCCGCCGCCCGCGTCCGCGTTTTGCGCGCTGATGGTGCCGCGTTGCTCGACGCGGCCGCTATCGGCGACTAGCCACACGTGGCCTTCGCGGTTCGCGGTCCCGGTTGCGCGAATGCGCGTGCCTTTGCCTGCGAGGGCGTACACGTTGCCGTCGGCGGCCTGAAGGCTGATCTGGGCGGCCTCGATAGGTCCCTTGTTGACGATGGCGCCGTGACTGCCAGTCTGCACGAAAACCTGCCTGCTTCCCGTCGAATCCTGCAACAGCACGTTTTCGCCCGCGGCCATTTCCACCGTGCCGGTGAGGGCGGATACGGCGCCTGCGTTGATGACAGCCTGACGGGCGATCAGGAAGACATCGCCGGTGCTCGAGCTGATTCTGCCGAGGTTGATCACGCTCGCGTCCGACGTGCCCGACAGGGTCAGTGCGTCGCCGCCGTGGATGAAAGCGTCGTTGCCGAGGTCCAGGGTGGACGCGACGAAACGTCCGCCCGTGCTGACCACGCCCGAGGGCCCCACGAGGATGCCTTGCGGATTGATGAGGTAAAGGCTGCCGGTGGCAGTGAGCTTGCCAAGAATCAATGACGGATTGCCACCCGTTATACGGTTCAGCGTCGCGCCGGACGCGTTGTTAAAGGCGACGGTGTTGCCGTTGCCGATCGAGAAGCTGTGCCAGTCAATCACGCCGCGAGGCGAGGACTGTTTGATCGTTAGCGAAGTGGTGCCGCTGCTAATCGCGCCCTGGCCTCGGACAAACGCGCCGCCCTGCGGCAGCGGTCCTGCCGCGTGGGCCATTGGTACGCACCACGCGGCGAGCGCGAGTGGCACCCATAGCGTGAGCGGCAGCGGGCGCTGGACACGCTTGCATGTTGTGGGTCTGGACCGGGGCGCGATCAGTGCCGCGCCAGCGTACGCCAGCGCAACGAAGAGCCCACTGCGCGGGATTGCGAGCGACTGGATTGCCAGTCTGGATGAATGACGCGACATGATCCCTCCCGAAACATGGTTCGTGGAAAGTCGTTGCCGCGGAACGCAGGTTGTTGCGACCAGGCGAGGCGCGAAAGCCGCCATACCGCACAACACAGCCTAATGGTAGCAGCGCGTTTCGAAAGACAAAGGAGTATTTTGTGCATGCAGCCGGTGCCTGCTGGTACCTCATGGACAGAAGGCCGTACTCAGTCGACTACCAGAGGTGAACATCCCGGCCACCAAGCCGTTATGATGCGATGGCTGGCGTCCGCCGTGGGGGAGGGCAGCATGTGCCATCCCGAGCCGTCCAATCTGGCGGGGGTGGTCTGCCAAGCTTGTGCAGACTGTGGTTGTGCGTCGCGAGTCCAACTGATTTTCGTCCGTTGCCGCAGCGAGCTTGAGCAGGGAGGCAATTGTCACCACAGACTGCGGCGATGGCAAATTGCTAGTCGGAAAGTCGCCTGGTCATGCCAGCTAGCGCTGCGCCGACAGAACGTACGTCACTAGCGATCCTTGGATCTAATAGATCGTTCCCAGCGAATGCCTTGTGGGCAGATCCGAGGGAAAACGATTGAGGAATTACGGTCGACCCCAGCTTCTCCAGTACACCGCGAAACGCTAACGCCGAGCGAAGGCCACCCATCGGACCGGGGGAGGCGGAAATGACTGCGGACACCATCCGTGAGAAAAGCAAAACGCCGGACTCGCCGGTTGCGGTCGGTCGGCTGATCCAGTCGACGGCGTTCTTTAGCAATGCCGTATAGCCGCCATTGTGCTCGGGTGAAGCGACCAGAAGCCCATCATGTTCCGAAAACAGTCGTTGTAGGGCCTTCGCGTTATCTGGCGATCCCTGTTCCGCCTCGAGGTCGCCGTCATAGAGTGCTAACGGGTAGTCTGCTAGAGAAATGGAAGTAACGGATGCGCCACTGTCGCGCGCGCCGTGTACGGCGATCTCAAGCAGCTTTTGATTAAGCGAGTCGCGGCGAGCACTTCCAGACAAAGCGAGAATTTTAACGGTCATGACGAGCAGAAGAAATTTAACTGGCGGAGAAAGAGGAAGCACGACTGCCAGAAGGTCGAGCTTCCGCATGCAGGATCAAGCTGACGGTCGAACCCTGTTCAGTTGCCCGTCGAGACTGTTGTTAATTGCTGGAAGCGTTTGAACGATCGTAGCAGCAGGACGGTTCCCCGACTGTGAATAGATCTGAAATTTTCTAACCAATGAGTTCATCATTATCCGAGCAAGATTGACGCACAGACATTTACCCCTTTGCGACGACTATTCATGGCATGGGATTCCCAACGGGGGAGGCTCAATGGGCGTCGCATACCGCGTCTTTTGCCAAACGGCGCAGCAACTCGACGCTATCGTCTATCGCTTGTCGCGCCGAGGCCTATCTTTAGGGGCGCCGTTGACGGCCGGCCAGGGCGGGGCGAGCTATGTCAGACAGGCGTTGGCACACCGTGCAAAAGTTGCCTTTGGGAAGACCGTCCGCAGGTTGGACTGCGAGACGGATACGTTTCCGGCAAGAACCATGGAGCGTGCTGGCGCTCCGTTACGAGCACGCTCGCAGTGGTCTGCCGGTGCTGGCGCGAGCGAAACGCGACCGATGCGCCACCGCCGGTGTTCGGCGACCGCCGGGCGGGGAGAGGCTCTGACACTCGATGATCAAAAGTTGTGGATCAGGCCGATGCCGGCACCAAACTGGCTACGCGATGACGACGGTGAGTTGTTGAAGCCGTTTCCGATCGATGCGGTTGCATCGACGATTTCGCCGTCATTGAGCGTCGTGCCGTTTGCGCGCTGATAAGCCTCGACTGCGTAGAGGCCGGTCCGCTTCGAAAGAAAGTAGTACTGAGAGAGGGTGAACTGGTGGTACTGCGCTGCGCTTTTGATGCCGTTCGACAGCGTTGCGCGTGTGTAGCTGTAGCCCGCCGCAAGGGCCCACGGAGTTGCCGTCGACTTCCATCGCAGCACGGCGCCTGCCGTATTGAATGTCGCCTGATTGCGGAATGTAGATCCGACACCCGGGATGTACTGCACGTTCGAGTACGACGCTGTGATATTCCACTCAGATGTGAGGTAGCCCCCTGTCACCGCCACGCGCTGCTGCGCCTGTGCCGTCTTATACCCGTTGTTGATCGCCGACACGGCCGTTTGAGCGCCGCCGTTCGACAACGTAGATTCGGCGCCCCAGACACCGCCGCCCGGCGTTGAGTTATTCACACGCTGAAGGGCGACCGCGATGCCATAGGGGCCGTAGCCATACCGGACGCCTGCACTCCAGTTTGAGCCGGCGTTCAGGCTACCCGGCGCTCCACCGAACGCGTATGATCCTCCGACCATGAAGCCGTAGACTTCCGGCGACACGTAGACGAATGAATTGTTTGCGCGGTAATCGACGTCGAGCGCGTCGATGTCGCCAGGGTGCGCGCCGAAGTAGCCGGTCAGCCAGTTGTTCGGGGTGAACGGGGACAGCAGCGTGTAGTACGCCGTGTACTGGCGGCCTGCCGTCAACACGCCGTAGAGTGGGTCGGACAGCCCCACCCACGATTGACGCGTGAACATGCCGCCGCCGAATTGCGAGGTACCATTATTGGTATTCACGCCCGCTTCGAGTTGAAAGATGGCCTTCAGGCCGCCGCCCAGGTCCTCAGCTCCCTTCAGTCCGAACCGGCTTCCTAGCCAGACGCCCGTCGACATCTTCGCCGCCGAGTGACCGCCGGTCGTCGAGCCGAGCGTCGTGCTGCTGCTTTGGTAGGTGATACCGTTGTCGACGAGCCCGTAGAGGGTCACGCTGCTTTGAGCGCGAACAGTGCCGGACGCAAGACATGCGGCCATCGTGGCGATTGCGACGCATCTATTCATCAAATACTCCGTCCTCATCTATTCCCTTGACGCGGTCGCACGACCATGACATTGGTCCAGGTCCTCAACGCAGTACCGCCTGCACACTAGCCTCGCTGCTTTCCCGCAAGCAGGACCGCGGCGGCGATGAGTACCGGTGGCACGGCGAAACACCAGTGACCGGCAAGCCGAAACGTGCCTGCCGCTACACCACATCCTGCCGCGAAACTTGCGACACTCCCCGCCATCCGGAGAAGCGGCGATGGTCGGGCGGACGCCGGAGGCTGGACTTTCCAGAAATGGTCAGCCAGCTGTAGCATCAGCTGCGTGACGGTACCTGTCATGAGCGTCGACGGAGGAGCGTCGGACAAATGGAGCCGGTGGAGCGCATTCTGGATCGACATCGCGGCGACCAGCGTAAGGCCAGTGGCGACTGCGGACCAATCGTCCCCGTCGGTTAGCGGACCCAGATGTATTGCAAATCCGGCGCCGAGCGCTAGTACCAGCGCCTGAGCGCCGAGCATCAAGCGCAGTACAGGCGCGCCGGCCGCTGACAGCCGAGAGCTCATAACGCCCGCCAGCATGACCGTCAGACAAAACACCGGCAAGGCGAGGAGTTTTGCGACAGCGCCTGCCGTGCCGGAAACGAACGTTGCCCCCAACGTGACGAAGTTGCCGGTGACGTGCGCGGTAAACAAGCCGTGCAGCGCGACAAAGCCTGCCGTGTCGACGTAGCCCCCGTTGAAGCTCAGCAACGCCGGTAAAATTCGCCTCAAAAAGCACTCCTTAAGGTGGACTCTCCACCTGACGATGGCCGGGAGCTTTGCACGCGACCAGCTTGTTCGCTAGCGGCAGAAGCAGATGAATCGAACCGCTAGGCTCTGTTCGCTCAAAGTGATCGTAGATCGTGCCTTGCGTCCGGCCGACAGGCACGCTTAACCGCGAAGTCGTGCCAGGCCACCAGCAGGAACCCGCCCACGAGACCGAGGTGTTCAAAAAACGCATTTGCTGTGGCCATGCGGTTGGATGGCGACATTTCCCAGAACCGGTTGACGAGAAACGTCGCCATCAACGTAAAGGCAGCCAGCGCTAGCGCACCCAGCCAGCGAAAACGGCCTGTGAGGATCGCGAGTGGCGCGGCCAACTCCAGCACGACGGTCGCGACGGCGAACAGTGCGGCAGGCGCAAGTCCGGCATGAGCCATCTCCGTCACAGCCCCGCTGAAGTCCACGGCCTTCACCAGGCCGCCTTGCAGATAAGCCGAACAGAGTGCGAGGAGTGCGATCCACCGCACTGCTCGCGCTCCCCTTGAAGAGCCTATCGATTCCACCGCCGCTGAGGCGGAGCGCCGCTCTATTGCCTCTTCTTCGCGTCGCATCTCACACCGCCCAGCAGGAGCATCCAAATGCACCCCAGAAGCTTTGCAGATCTGACGTCGGTACGCTCTTTGACCAGGCTCGTGCATGCGCGTGACCATGCACGCCGCAGGCAGTTGAGCAGCTACAGCTGTGAGCGGCTTGGCTGCGCCGCAATGATGTACCTTGCGCGGCACCCCATCCGGCGTAGCCGCCGTATGTCCGCACAGGCGACCAGTCGGGCATCGCCGGCGGTAGCGGCGCATCGTGATCGGAGAATGGGCCTGCCGCATAGACGATCTTCCCGCCGACCACGGTAAGGAGGGCCGTCGTATCTGCGATCTCGGACTCGGGACAGCTCATGTAGTCGCGGTCCGGCACAGTCAAGTCGGCAAGTTGGCCCGTCTGGATTCGGCCTTTCTTGCCTTCCTCGCTCGAGAACCACGTGACGTTTTCGGTCCACATCCGCAATGCCGTCTCACGATCGAGGCAATTGCGCTGTGGATAAATTCGCAATCCGGAAAGCGTTTTGCCGGTGACAAGCCATGAGAGCCCTACCCAGGGGTTGTACGAAGCGACGCGTGTGGCGTCGGTCCCCGCCGACGTCTTTACGCCCTTCTCGAGCATCCGCGCCACCGGTGGCGTTGCTTCGGCTGCCTGTGCACCGTAACGCTCGACGAAGTATTCGCCTTGGTACGCCATCCGATGCTGCACGGCTATGCCGCCGCTGAGTGCGGCGATCCGGTCGATCGACCGTTCGCTGATCGTTTCCGCATGATCGAAGAACCAGTTCAGTCCTGCGAACGGAATATCACGGTTCACTTTCTCGAAGACGTCTAGCGCGCGGCTGATGGTTTCGTCGTAAGTCGCATGCATGCGCCAAGGCCAACGGTTCTCCGCGAGCACCCGGACAACTTCCTCAAGGTCGCCTTCCATCTCCGGGCCCAGGTCAGGCCGGGGTTGCCGGAAATCCTCAAAGTCCGCCGCCGAGAACACGAGCATCTCACCGGCGCCGTTATGCCGGAAGTAATCGTCTCCTTGCTTGTACTTGGATGTGCGCACCCAGTTCAGAAAGTCTTCTTTCTCGCCCTTGGGCTTCTGTGTAAAGAGATTGTACGCAAGGCGAATTGTCAATTGCCCTTCTTCAGCCAGCTTCTGAATAACTTCATAATCTTCAGGGTAGCTCTGGAAGCCACCGCCGGCATCGATCGCGCCAGTTACGCCGAGCCGGTTCAGCTCGCGCATAAAGTGGCGCGTCGAATTGATCTGGTATTCGAGCGGCAGCTTCGGGCCCTTTGCCAGAGTCGCATACAGGATTCCAGCATTCGGCTTCGCGAGCAGCAGTCCTGTCGGATTGCCTGCTGAATCCCGCATGATTTCGCCTCCGGGTGGCTGCGGCGTGTCCTTGGTATAGCCAACCACGCGCAGCGCGGCACCATTCAGCAACGCGCGGTCATACAGGTGGAGTATGAACACCGGCGTGTCGGGTGCAACTGCATTTAGCTCCTCGATCGTCGGGAGACGTTTCTCCGCGAACTGATGCTCCGTGAAGCCGCCGACCACGCGGACCCATTGAGGCGGCGGTGTGATCGCCACCTGGCGTTTGAGCATTTCCATTGCGATAGCGAGCGACGGAACGCCGTCCCAGCGCAATTCCATATTAAAGTTTAGTCCGCCCCGGATGAGGTGCAGGTGATTGTCGATCAGCCCAGGCAGAACGCGGCGGCCCTGCAGGTCAATCACTTTCGTCGCGCGAGCTGCAAGCGGCAGGATTTCCGCATCGCTGCCTACGGCACTGAACACCCCTTTACGTATGGCAACGGCCGTCGCTTCGGGTTTGCTCCTGTCGAGCGTGGTGAAACGGCCGTGGTGCAAAATCAGCTCGGGTGTTACGTCTGCGTTAGTTTTCATGAGCGTTTCTCCGATGAATCGGCAGCGGCCGCACGCGATGTGTTGCTGTTTTGCCTTCCAGGGAGCAGCCCAAACATATGCTGCGTGCAGTTTGACTGTTGCCACGCCATATGGAAGCCGGTACCGGAAAGCATCTGTTTCGCGACGGGAATGATCTGTTCGCCGCCGAGAATGCCGAGCAGGCCCACGAGCGCTACAAGCGGCGGAGCTGGCGAACGTACGTTAATGATGCTGTAGATCACGCCGACCAATATGCCGGCAAGTAAGGAAAACAGATAGAGCTTCATGTCCTCATAGTCCCAAAGTTCGCGCGTCGCATGACCCGCGTTGAGAAGCACACTATGGCTAATGACCGCGCGAAACGACCCATCGCTAAAATGGAGGACCCGCGAACGTAAGGCACTTCTACGTCGTGCGTCACCCTATCGGTGCCACAAAGTGCCTTTGGTGAAAGACGCGCGCAGCTTCGATCCGCACCCCGATCCGCACCCAAGAGCGGCTGTGTACCCGCGAATAGTTGTGGCTTCCGCCATTTCGTCATCCTTGCGCAACAACCGTCCAGACCAACGATATTCGCCAACGAGTTGCCAAAGAACCAAAACGCCTGCGCCGGTCGAACGCGTCCGCCATCTCAGTGCGTCCGCTTCATCCATCTTCGGCTCGTGCGGCGACTGCCTTGTTGACGAATATCGAACTAGATATGAGTGCGCCAACGGCGGAAAATCCGCTTCGGGACACGGTAGACTAGCCGTGCTGCTCGTCATCGATCGATGAGACGCCTGCCGCGGCTACATGGCAGCCGTCGGCAGGAGGGTAGTCGCACCCATCCAACAACTCAGTGCCCTTCGCTGGCGCCGAACATCGTCTTTGCATAGATCAAGCCAAGACCATACGCTCCGCCGTGGGCGATAGAAGTTGCGACCGTTTGATCGTAAGTCTCTGCGCGGGCCCAGTCCCGCTGCAATTCCAGCAAATACTGCAGGGACGTCATCGGTCGTGCGCCCGCCTGGACCATCCGCTCCATGGCGCACTCGTGCGCTTCCACGGACACATCGCCACACGCGTCGGCAATCACATAGACTTCAAAGCCCTGGTCGATGGCAGATAGCGCTGGGCCGACAATACACACTGAGGTCCATAATCCGGCGAGCGCAAGCCTTCCCTTGCCGATAGTATTGACGCGGTCCGCTATGCGGCTGTCTTCCCAGGTATTCATTGTTGTCCGGTCGATCACCGTCTCGTCCGGAAAGACGGCTCTGATTTCATCAAAGATTGGACCGGAAAACGATTTCTCGGCGACAGTGGTCAAGATCGTGGAGACTTTGAACTCCTTCGCTGCTTTTGATACGAGCGCAGCGTTATTGCGCAATGACACCGCGTCGATCGATTTGGTCGCGAACGCCATTTGCGACTGATGGTCGATCATGATCAGCGTGTGGTTGTTTGAGTCAAGCAGAAGTTTGCCGGGCTGAGCGATTGCGGTGGGCATGATGACCTCCTATTGATGATGCCAGTTGAAAAACTAAGCTTTTCGACGTGCCGATGTTCAGGATGCCAAGGCCATCGGGAGCCGTTGCTTCATTCGCTGCACTAGCTTCTTGTGCCGTCAGGGTGCTGGAAGCTAGTTCGTTCTGGGCCCACATGTACCTCGCGCGGACCAAAACAGTGACTGCAGCAGGCGACGACAGTCCGGCTTCAACACAAGCTGCCTGCAGCTCGTCCGCCGGTCGTTACCGTCAGCAAACGCTATAACAGGGCCGTCCCATCGGCCGCCGTTGACTACCTACGACCTAACGTCCGATTTGTCGTCGACGCCATGATTTCGGTCGAGAAGGCGAGACAGCGTTGTTTCGCAGCGGGCAACGTCCTGTCAGTTCAGCCTCTAGAGACATTTGTCCGCTTCGTAGCCCCGCGCCGTCAGGTCACAGTGAGTACAACAATAGTGGAGTGACGCCGCTAAATCTTCTTAATCGAGATTAACGTTGCTTAATCGGACGCCGGATTGAGCGATGCTCGCTCGCGCCACGTACGTGGCGCCGCAGCGAGCTGAGCTGGCGGATATTGGCCTTCGCCGCGCTCGCCAGCCTGGCAATACATGAGCTCGGCGCGGAAAGCCGATAGGCTCGATTGCGGTTGTGAAGCGGGCAACGGCTACGCCTTGTGGGTCGCGCCACATCGGACCTTATCTCGCGCTTGCTCGGATGGCAGGTCGGTGCGGACAACAGGGCGCCGTGTTCGCGAGCCGCCCGCTCAAGCGGCGCGCGTGGTCACGGAATAATGGATCCGACCGGTAGGGCCACAGAGAGTGTTCATGTCGGAGCCTTCAGCGCGTGCTCATGTGTCGGGATGCAGCGGTGGACCAGCGTCTTGATTCCCATGACACGGCGCACCATTCACTTGAAGATGGCTCTCCAACGGGCCGGTGTGTGTCCAACGACTTTTCTAAAGACAAGCGTGAAGTGGCTCTGGCTCTTAAAACCGAGGATTTCAGAAATGGCCAGGAGGGATAGATCTGTCTCTCGAATCAGCCGTTGCGCGCGACCGATCCTCATCTTCACAACGTACGCGTTGGGCGTTGCACCCGTAGCGAGGCGAAATTGGCTTGAGAAGTGCATGCGAGATAGGCCGGCAACGTTACTCAGGTCCTGAAGATAGATCGGCTCGAATATGTGGGCGTCGACGTACTCGATCACGCGTTGAAGGCGCCACTTGGCAAGCGGAGACACCCGCGCTTGGGGCACTGACCTTTTCGAACTGAGCAAAATGCACCGCGACGCGATAGCCATACTGATGCTTTCCAGCACCATTTGATTACTCTGGCAGTTTTCTTCGCCAATTTCTAACATGGCATGGATCAGATGGAGAACAGGCCTGTCTTCCAGGAACGCCACATTCCCGAGAACAATATCGCCCGACGCGGGGACACCGAAGACGCCTTGATAGCATTCCTCCAATAGCGTTTGCGGTAGGTAGAGGCGGTAAGCGTCTGCGGCATCTGTGAAAACAATGCGACTGGCTTCGCCTGGCGGTACCAGCAACGAAGAGTTGATGGCTACATTTTTTAGCTGAATCTGCTTCCGCCGGTAGGAAAACAGACCAGCGCTTACTGTCCGGTTAATCGTGATCGTATGGTTGCCATCTGTGATTTCCTGACAGAACTCAATGGGCTCAATCGGTTTCGCTAGACTCCATTTGCAAAGTATCGCGCGGATACTGTCCTGTTGGGGGCGCAGAGTCGGACGCTGGCGCCACACCAGCTCTTGCATCGCCAGCCGGCTTGCACCGCCTGCCTGCGCGGGCCCGAGAGACTCGTTAGCCAAGTCTCGTAATGGAGTTGTTCTCATTCTCGCATAGTAGTACGCAGATTAAGGAGACGGCAACCCGGTTTAACCAGTGAGCGTCTGTGGAATGACTGCTGTTAAGTACTGTGAGGCTCAATGCCAGGTAGCGGTGATGATCCGCGGCGTCAGTTACTGCGGCCGGTTGCGGTGTCGCGTTCCAGGCAAATGGCTGCTGATGTTGACTCCCTCTTGCACGAGGTGCGGAACGGGGAGTTGGGGGCCTTGCGGTGACAGGTGCCGCGCTTGTCAAAGCTTTTCAGTCGTCCCAGTGTGAACCCAGTATGAGCCCACAAAAATTCAAGCGGCAGAAGTCGGGATCGCATCTCTCCAATACATCAGCATTAACACTCCCGAAGGTAGTTCTCGGCCGCCGCTTCATGCCGTCCGCGAAGGCCTCGATCACGCGCGATTTGAATGCGCGTTCACGCGGGTATGCTTCGAGTACTGCGCGTCGATCGTCTTCCCTGATTTCGTCGTAATACATCGCTGTGAGATCTGTCGCGACGCCCGCGTGCAGGAGGCCAACTAATGGTGATTCGAATCCGTCCAACCCGAAAGTTGTGTGAAGAGCGATTGCGTCGCGAACATTGCGCGTCTCTTGCTTCGTCACTCCGTGGGACGAAAGAAAATCTGCTGCAGCGTCCGCGCTGTCCAGCTCAAATCTGCGGGCCGAATCATTGAAGCGTGGCGCGAGACCATAGTGGTGAAACAGAGCCGCGACGAACAAAAGCTCAAACGAAAAGTCCACCGACCGATTGCGGCCTATGAGCGATGCAAAGTGGAACGCGCGGAAAGCATGTTTGACTAGCATCTTCCGCATGTCCTTTTGGACAATCTGCAACGCCCCTTGGGCAATCTCACTGCTGGGCATCGTTACGCCCGCTATTTGAACGTTCATCGCTTCTCCCACGCGGTAATCGCTCGGTCTCAAGCTGGCAACGGACCACCTGCGCGCGGCGGTCCAGTTCCGAGAGCCGGCATTGGTGGAGAGACTCTTCCGCTACGCTGATTCTGATACAGGGTAAGCCAGAGCGTTGGTAAGCGTCCTTAAACTTTATTTAACTGACGTTTCCATTTCAACCGCTAGTCGGCGGCAAATTGTGGACGAACATTCAGCGCCTTTCCGAAAACAAAGTAACTGCCTAAAGGACAGCCGCACAAGCGAAGTTCTAAGTATCAGGGAGAAAGAGTGCGGGGGAAGGTTACAGAGCCGGCTTTTGCGCTTGCGCCGCCGTCCGTTCGGGTGACGTGCCGATAATAGAGGAACTAAGGTTGTTCCTTACTGGAAGCATTAAAGCGACCTCCGTCCTTTGGAGCGCACAGGCTAGGTCCTGCTGAGGATCAAGTTTCGTCGGCTCGCGTCTCGGCTTCATCGCCTCGGTCAAGTCTTGCGCTAAGCGCGACGCTTCCCGAGCCTCGGGCCAAGCGCAACCATCAGGAAAGATAGCGCACGCTTGTTTCAAACGGTCAAGTGCATCCGCGAAACGCCCTTGGGCGTAACACAGGCTTGCGAGACTGAGTGCAGCCCGCAATTGCAGCGATGTGGCGCCTTGCCTCTCAGCAATTTGGATAGCCCTGGAGAAGCACTGCTCTGCCTCCAGTATCGCTGCGGCGGCGGGCGCGGCCGCGATATCTGTCAACAGCGCACCCCGAATGCGGTGTAATTCGCTGACATACCATCTGTTCCCGGTTTCGTCGCAACGCCTCAAGGCGCGCTCCACCGTGGCGATTGACTCGCCGTGGTGTCCGCAGCGCCCTTGGAAGATAGCGTACTGCGCAGTAAGCATCGGAGCGTGCGCGGCAAGACCGGCGGCGTCCAGTTCGTCTATCGCAGCAGCGAATTCGGTGAGGTGCTCGACCGTCGGTCCGTCCCGAGCTGACAACCATGATTGATACGTCCGACTGAACGCGGAAGCGGTCGCGAGGCCCATCCGACTTGATACCTGGTGCAATAGACTAATAGACTCTGTTGCCGCTTCATGATCATTTGACAGCAGCGCTATCGGGATCTTCGCCTCGATCAACATGTAGCAAATGGCAATTGTCTGTTCTTTCTCGCGCGCGCCGTCGAGCCATCCACTGACGAACATCAAAGCACGCTCCCGCTCACCCCTTAGCCACAAAACGCGTGCGAAAGTCGCGCCGACGACGACATTGTGATGAATCGAGCGTCCCGGCGGGATCCATGGCCGAACGATATGCGGCGCGCAGGTGAGTGGTTGAAGAGCGCTATGGGCCTGCCGCTGGTCTCCTACAAGATGAGATGCGACGCCCACCAAACGGTAACCTAGCAGGGCGAAATTCGGACCGGCTGCGGTGTCGCTTAATTCGACAGGATGCATTTCCGCTTCCAGGACGGAAAATCGATTGGCGAAAGATAGAGCGCTATTTGCGTCACCGCCGCTCTGGCTAATATTCCATAAGCCCCATAGTGCGCATGCTTCATGTGTTTTGTCGCCAAGTGCTATAGCCGACGTTAGCAGTTCTGACCATGGCGCAGTAGTTCGACCGGGCACTTGCAAATACGCGCGCGCCGCTGTGAGGGCAGTCCGCAAATGCATTCGGGCGTGTTTTGAGGAATCCGTATTCTCTGCAACTGTACTGACGAGCATGTCAAGTGATCTCTGCGAATATTTGCAGCACTCGTCAACCAATGAAAGCTCAAACAGCAGCCAAACGAAACGGACGGCTAGGGATTCCGCGATCGCTTTGTCTCCTTGCGATGACAGGGCCCACGTCAGCGCTGCGCGGAGATCGCCAAGCATTGCTCGCATGGTTTCCTGCCACGCGCCGTACGCGCGTAACGAGTGGATATCCGACAATGGGCCAAGCAATTCAGAGAAAAACGTGGCATGGCGCCTGCTCACCTGCTGCCGTTCACCATTGTCATCCAGTCGCTCTTGGGCGTAGGCACGGGTCGTCTGTAGCAGCAGATAGGCGGTTGTGTCCGTGCAAGCGGTTCTGGCGACGAGCGACTTGTCTAATAGCCCGGAAACCGCATCTACGATGGCGAATTCGTCCAGCGATGAGTCGGAAGCGACTGCCACCGCGGCCGGCATCGTGAATGCGCCCGGAAACACGCTGACTCTTCGAAGCGTGGTGCGCTCCGCGTCGTTGAGCAGCCCATAGCTCCAGTCGAAGGTCGCCTTGAGTGTCTGGTGCCGGGGAAGCGCGGAACGGCTGCCTCCGGTAAGTAAACGGAAACGGTCGTCGAGGCGGCTTGCTAACGTTTCCACACCCAAGACTGACGCACGGGCTGCCGCCAGCTCGATAGCTAGCGGGATACCGTCAAGTCGACGACAGATCGAGTGTATTAGTTCATGACTGCGTTCATCGGACGGAAAAAGGGGGTCCAGTGCGCGTGCGTGCGAGAAGAAAAGCTGCACGGCGCTGCATCTTGCGGCGTCGTCTTTGAAATTTGTTTGCTTGGGTACACGAAGCGGATCGACGCGGTAGATGCGCTCCTTCGCAACACGTATCGGTTCCCGACTAGTGGCGATCACACGTGTCAGAGCACTTGCACTCGCTAGCGCCTCGGCCAATTCCGCGGCTGCACCAGCCACCTGCTCGCAGTTATCCAACAGGAACAGCATCTGTGAGCCGATGAATTCCTCGCTTATTCGCGTCATGGACAGCGGCCCGTCCGACGCGTCCACTGGAAGGGCTCGCATGGCCGCATGTAAGACGCCTTGCAAGTCAGTGGCTGACGCAAGCGAGACCAGATAAACCCCATCTCGGAACTGGTTTAATGCTCGGTGTGCGACTTCGATCCCAAGCCTCGTCTTCCCTATCCCTCCAGCGCCGATAAGCGTTACATGCTGGTTGACTGCGAGTGTGTCAATAATCTCGGAGATCGCGTCATCCCGTCCAATTACATCTGATGTCATGGCGGGAAGGTTGTTCGGTATGGCAAGCTTGGCTGATCCGTTGACGTCGTCCGCTCGAGTAACTGGTGACACACCATATCGGTCTTGCACGTCGGGGATAGCCAAGCGGTAGCCGCGTCCGGTGACCGTTTGAAGCAGCGACCTGTCCTCCGCCAGGAGGCATCGTAGCTTGGACAGTTGCACGTAGAGGTTATTCTCTACAACAACCGTTGAAGGCCAGACCTGCCTTATAAGATCATGTTTTGACACGAATTCGCCGTGGGCTTCGACGAGGACTGCGAGGATGTCGAATGTTCGCGCGCCGACGGGCAATGGAACGCCACTACGCAGTAACTGTCGGCCTTCAAGATCCACATCGAGGGTTCCAATCTGAATCATGGTAGAGGTCCGGCTAGTGCAAATTGCTCCATCGGCAGCCGCGGACTACCGACTCGCTATCGTGGCAAGACGCAACGACATTGGCTGGCCGGGCCCAAGAGCAAGCGTGCTTCTGGAATGAAGGTGCACGTCGCACGTGGATTGTCCGCCCACGGCAGTTCGAGGAACTTACGTTGCATACAGCAACCTGACTATTGTTGCGCTATCGTTAGGTCGCGTCTACCAAGATTGATTCATTTCTGCCACTTTTTCACGACTGACGGCGTCGCCTCCCGTCACATGTTTACTCGCCCGCCCCCACAGGTGTCTGCACGGGGACAGCCTGCCGGCGATCCTCCAGAGAAGCCGGTCAATAACTTAGAAGCCCACGACATTAAATGTCCGAACTGTTAACTTTTCTGACTTGGTGTTAACTCGGTGTCTTGTTTGCCTGACAGGAAGCAATGTCAAAAGAACTCGTCAACGACGCATTGTGGTCATACATCGAACCGCTCTTGCCCCCGAGAGCACCAGGCAATCGCCGGTACGCGGGGCGCAAATAGACGAACCACCCCGACAGCGCCTGCGCGAATGTGGCATCACGCCTTTGCTCCCGGAAATTGGCTTGCCTCATGTTCGGGTTTGCGATGTATGGTCCACCAAACGCATTCAGATCTGCCGATCCTTTGGCGAGGGCACGTTGCGCGCTCTCGCGGTTCGTAAATCCGCCGCACCAGATGATTGCGCCACCACACGCCGCCCGGACCTTGGCAAGCAAAGCGTGATCGACGTGGTGTTCTGAACTCTCTGCTCTCCGTGTCCCCCGCAGGCATCGGTTTATAAACTAGATGCCGGTATCTTCGAAGCGGCAACGCGGCAGTTACCGCGTAGATCGCATAGCACGCTCAGAAGTCGGTTCTCGCCGAGAAGCGAATAGAACGCGCTGGACCGACGATCAGCAGCCCATTGCCGGCCGCTGAAAAGTGGCGATCGTTGGCAAGGTTATTTACGTTGAGCGCAAGGGTAGTGCGATGACCGGCGATGCGAGTCGTATAGCCCGCGCCGAGCGTGTACACCGTATAAGCGGGGATAAAGGCCTGGTTTGCGTTGTTCACCGCCTGACCGCCGGTGCGGAACATGCCCGCGCTTAAGCTGCTGCCCGGCAGGATGCTCGGGTGATAGGTGACGCTCATGCTCAATGTGAAGTTAGGCGTGTTTTCCGGCCGAGTGCCCGACAACGCAGGATTCGACGCGCCGGAGGTGCGCGCATGTAGATACTGGCCCGCCAGATTGAACGTCCACGCGCGGTTGACCTCACCGCCGAACGATGCCTCTACGCCTCTGTAGGTCGAGCGGCCGTCAGTCACGAACACGTTCTGATCATTTAGTTGCGCGGTGCCGCGGTTGATATCAAAGTAGGCGAGGGTGGCGTTGAAGCCGAACAGGGCGCTCGAGCGGATTCCGACTTCCTTCTGCTTGGCGACCGACGGCGGCAGCGTCTGGAACGCGTTGACGGCCGTGCTGGGCGCGAGGCCCGTCTCTTGCAGCCCCGTCATATAGCTCGCATAGAGCGAGGTGTCAGGACGCAGCAGGAAGGTGACGCCAATCGCAGGCGAGTAGTTGGTCGTTTGAAAATGGGTGCTTGGACCTTTAGCCTGCTGGGCGGTCAACGAATAATCCGTGCGACGCATGCCGCCGATCACGGTCAGGCGTTTGGCGAACGTTACGGCGTCGTAGATGTACACGCCAGTGTCCTTGCTGTCCTGCGGTAGTTCCACGATCGGCTGGGTGCGCACCGGTGCGGGGAGCGTGACCGGGTTGAACAGGTTTTGCGGCGTGCTGACCGACTGCACAGACGGATTGTTCTGATATCGGTCGTTGTACATCATGCCGAAGGTCAGATGATGCTCGAATAGAGCACCGGTGTTGAACTTGCCGTTGGCCTCGACGCGGGCATACTTGTTCACGTAGTCCTGATTACGCACGAGCTTGGTGACGAGCGTCCCCTGGCCGGTAATCGGGTCGTAGTTCATGAGCGTGGAGAGGTCGCGGGTGTCGCGGACGGTCTCGGCACGGCCAGCTTCTGCAAGTACTCTCCAGTCGTCGGTGATCTTGTAGTCCGTGCGCAACAGAATGTTCTGCGCCCGGGCCTTGTACGTGGCCCAATCGCCCGAAAGCAGCCGGTTCGGATCCGGCACGGCGGGAAGCGTGATCTTACCGTTCACCGGAGAGAGCAGGCCGATGGTCGACTGCTCGGTGATCCTGCGCTCGTAATCCTCGAAGTCAAGTTTGAACGAAAGGCGATTGGTAGGCCGCCAGTCGGCTGCCACACCCACGAAGTTGCGCGAACCTTCGACGTCGTCGATCGTACTCGACAGGTGACCGCCTGCCGCATTCACACGCAGGCCGAACTGATTGTCGGGACCGAAGCGCCGGCCCACGTCCACGCTCCCCACGATCTCTCCATTGGTCGTGCCAGAGATGCCGATGGACGCATTGGGCGTATCGCCCGCGCGCTTGGTGACCAGGTTGACGATGCCCGAGGGGCTCGCAATCCCGAAGAGAAGGGCCGCCGCACCCTTCAATGCTTCTTCGGCCTGCTTGTCTTCAAGCGGCATCGCGAGGAAGTTGTTGATGGGCAGTGCACCGTTGAGGCGGAAACTCGTGCGGCCTTCGAGCGCAATGCCGCGAATCGACACGTTATCCGCCACCGACGCACCGGCCGAACTGGAGATGCCCGCCGCACCGCGCAGAGCCTCGTAGGAGTCGGTGGGCTGCTGCTGATCGATAGACGAGCGCGACACCACGTTGACCGTCATCGGGATGCCGTTGGCGGCGCCGCTACCGCTTTGGCCGGCGGCCGCGGCTTGGGCGCGCCGGGTCGCGGTCGCCGTACTCGCGCCGCTCGCGGGGGCGGTGCTCGCTGCCGCGCTATTCGGCGTGTCCGCGGCAGCAGGCGCGCCGGCCGCTTGAGCCGCCGCATCCTTACTGGCCAGGTTCGAGGACGACTGACTGGCTGCAGCCTGTGCATGCGCGGTTCCCGGCATGACCACCACAGATAGTCCCAGGCTGGCGGCAGCGAGCGCGGCTCGCTTGCGTCTGGATGTCCGTGTTGATGTCTTCTCCATCTCACTTCCTTGTTTTTGTTTGCGACCTTGATTCGACAGGCACGACAATCCCGCGCCTGTGTCTTCAGAGGCCGTGGTAATGGGGTTACGTTGGTGAACTTAAGGGCGCTGTCGGCTAGAGGGGTGGCCAGCCGAGTTGCCCAGTGCGTCGCGGAATGGGGCGAAGCGACTCGGCGACCATGCGGAAATCAGCTTTGGGTCCGCATATTTCCGCATCGATAAACAATGTAGTTATCCAGAATTGTCCAGGGAAGGGCAGATCTGTGATCGCGATCGGCTATTTCGATATCCCCGGCTGCGCGGGGCGCGTGCCGGTGCGTCCGGTCATGCGCCGCAAGGTGTCGTCCTTGAAGATCAGGTGATGGACGAGCGCGGCGAGCGCGTGCAGCCCGATAATCCAGTAGAAGGCGTTGCCGATCACGATGTGAACGTCGTGAATGACCTTGCGGGCGAGCGGATCTTTTCCTACCAGTTGGATATGCAGATCGATGCCGGGCAGCACCAGAGGGAAGCCACTGCTGTTGAGCATCAGGAGGCCGAGCAGAGGCTGCATAAAGATGAAAACATAAAGTGCGAGATGCGCGAGCCGTGCGAGAAAGGTTAGTGCGCGCGGCGCTTCGATGTCGGGCGGCGCACCCTTCCACAGACGCCAGAGCACCCTGAGCACTGCCAACGTCAGCACGAGTGCACCGGCGCAGTAATGCACGGTATTCCACATTACTCGCGCATCGGTGCCTTTGGGTCCGCGCACGAGCATCGCAGTGTAGGCAAGCGCGACGAGCACGGCGATGATCCAGTGCAGCAGGACAGCAGGTCTGGAATAAGCTTGGGATACGGCTGTAGGACGCATTAAGTGCTCCGCCACGAATGGCTAGTGGGTTGATCGGCATTTGCCTTTCCTTGACGAAGGGCAATTTAATGATCAAAGAATGTCTCGGGAAGGGCAATCGGTTGATCGCGATCGACTATTCCGATATCCCGGTCCGTGCGTACTCGAGTTCACGGCCGCTCAGGCAAGCGGCGCAACCGAGGCCCCGGCAATTTCATGCCGGGCGAACGACCTCTTGCTCGACAAAGGTCTGAACGACGGTCGGCGAAGTTGGCTCGTGGACAGTTTGTATGGCTTCGACTGCGCGCGACAGAAACAGCCCATACGCGTTGCCTTTGCCTTCCACCACCCCGTTGTGCGGCTGGCCGACGTCCCGGTTCGCCAGTAATGGAAGAACTGTCGCGAACGAGGTCGAAGCCCTCGATCAAGACGTCCGGCACCGTGAACGCAATCGCCTGAGCACGTAGCAGATCGACTGTAAAAAAGCCGATATCGGCGCGCTCGTCGCTGATGGCCTCGACGGGTCTGCCTTCCGCGCCGAATACCATCAGCTCCAGTTCGACCGGCAAACGTTCGCTGAATGCGCGGGTGAGATCGATACGCCGAAAGGATCGCCCGGGGGTGAGACGCGGCTGGCGAGCATCGGATTGCCCAGCTTGATCGAAGTCCATAGGTGTCAGGATTCGACGGTGTTCATTAAAGCGCGGTTCATGCTTGAAGAATTCCCCTGATGCGCGACAGGGCGTCGATCGTATGCATCAGATGCTGACGGAGCGCTTCGGATGCCTCGTCGTTGCGCTCGCGTTCGAGAAGATCAAGCACATGCAGATGCTGTCTGCAGTGTTCGACATAGCGTTCGCGATGCTGCATCGATCGATAGGAAAGAATCCGGCGAACCTGGTTGACCCGTTTGATCGTGTCGATAAAGAAGTTGTTTCCGGACGCTTCGATCAGCGATTCGTGAAAGCGTACGCCTCGATCGTGCAACTGATCCGCGGTCGCGGTTTCAATGCCGCCTGCGAGCAGATGAAGCTCGACGGTGCGACAGCGCTCGAGAATCTTCGGATCGAGGTGATAGCCGGGTTCGAGCAGCGCGGCAGGTTCGAGCGCAAGACGCAGGCGGTACGATTTGAGCAGACTGTCCGGCGTCGTGAGCATGGGCGAGAAGCGCCAGCCGTAGCCGGGCTTGCGCTCGGCCCAGCCTTCCTTGGCGATTCGCCCGAGCACCGCGGTCAGTTGCGCGCTGGTGAGGCCGTAGCGGTTGCGGATCAGTTGCTCGGAGAATTCGTTAGGGAGTTCGCCCTTCAGCAGATCGTCGGCGATCTGGAAGTACACCCTTGTGATGACGTCTGTCTCGCCCAGGCCAAGCAATCCGGCAACGTCGGAAAGCGGGTCGACAACCGGCTTCGCGACGAAGAAGCCGCGGTTCTTCTCGCGCGTCAGCACGCCTTTCTCATGCAACAGCGCGAGCGCCTCGTTCACCGGCGAGCGCGACACCCGCAAGCGGTCGGCCAGCATCTGCGCGGGCAGATGACTGCCTGCCTTCAGTCCTTCCGACCTGATCAGTTCGACAATCTGGCTTGCAATGGAGCGCTCAATCATGGGAGTCAGCCTGTCTGCCGGCGCACGAACGGACTTGTCGTCAGCCCTTCTGCGCCGCGAGAGTGTTCTGCAATATCAGTGGGATGACGCCACCGGAACGCAGTAACTGACATTCCAGTTTTGTCTCGACCGCGGCAGTCGTCTCCACCGGTTCTATTCGCCCGTCAGCGCGAACGACACGCACGGAAATCCGGCATCGTGGCGACAACGATTGCGCCGGCGCATCGACTTCGAGCCTATCGCCGGGCTGAAGCGCAAGCGTGTCCGGATGGATGCCGGACGCGAAGCGTAGCGGCAGAATACCCATGCCAATCAGATTCGAGCGATGAATCCGCTCGAAGCTCACGGCCAGTACCGCGCGAATTCCGAGCAGCCGTTGGCCCTTCGCGGCCCAATCACGCGACGAACCCGTGCCATATCGCTCGCCGGCGACGAGGACCACTGAATGACCGTGTTCCCGGTACCGGTTGGCGGCTTCGAAGATTGGCAGCACGTCGCCGCTCGGCACATGTAGCGTATGGGCGACGGGCATGCCGGGTTGCAGCCGGTTCACCAGCGTGCGGTTGTAGAACGCGGCGCGTACCATCACTTCCCAGTTGCCGCGGCGCGACGCGAATACATTCAGATCGTTGCGATCATCGCCACGCGAGACCAGAAAATCGGCCACGAAGCTGTCTTTCGGAATGCCGCTCGCAGGCGAAATGTGATCCGTCGTGACGTCATCGCCAAGAACGAGCAGCGGATAAGCGCTGTAGCTGCCAAGCTGGCTGCCTTCGGCAAGAGACGCGAACGGCGGCCGGCGCAACGCGGTGGAAGCAGGGTTCCACGGAAATAGAGCGCCGGCGGGCGCAGCGAGATCATGCCATGACGGATTCTTACTCGCGAGCGCAAATGCACGCGGGTAGTCGAGCGGGTCGGCTGCGGCGCTCAGGAGCTCAGCCACTTCCTCGTTGGTGGGCCACAGGTCGCGCAGATAAACCGGGGTTCCGTCGGCAGTGTTCTGAAGCGGTTCGTGGCTCAGATCAGCCGCGGCGTTTCCTGCAAGCGCAAAAGCAATCACAAGCGGCGGCGACATGATGAAGCCGAGGTCCATGTCCGGATGGATACGGCCAGGGAAGTTGCGGTTGCCGGACAGCATCGCCACGGGATAGATCGATTGCCCAGCCATGGCTGAGCGTATCGGCTCCGTGAGTGACCCGGAATTGCCGATACATGTGGTGCAACCGTATCCGACAATGGCGAAGCCGATAGCCGCGAGATCATCGATCAAACCTGCGCGTTCGAGATACGCGGCGGCGGCGGGCGAACCCGGGCCGAGCGATGTCTTGATCCACGCCGGCACCCGGAGGCCCAGCGCGCGCGCCTTGCGGGCGACGAGCCCGGCAGCGATCAGCAAGGCAGGATCGGACGTGTTCGTGCAACTGGTGATCGCGGCGATCGCAACGGGGTAGGTCGGCATAACCGCGTGCTGCCGAACCGGTTTAAAGTCCAGTCTGACCAGCGCAGAAGAGGTTTGCGAATAGTCGAGCAGGTCTTGCGGACGACGCGGCCCCGCAACGTGCATACCAATACTTCCAAGATCGACGCTGATCGTGTGCGTGTAGCGCGGCTCGCTGACCGGATCGAACCACAGGCCCGTCTGTTTCGTGAACGCCTCGACCAGCCGGATTGCTTTGGCGGAGCGGTTGGTCGAGCGCAGATAGGTGAGCGTATGCTGATCAACCGGGAAGAAACCGGTGGAAGCGCCGTATTCCGGCGCCATGTTCGCCACCACCGCTCGTTCGCCGGCAGTCAGTGTTGACACGCCCGGCCCGAAGAATTCGACGAACTCGCCGGAGACGCCGATCTCGCGAAGCCGGTGCGTGACGGTCAACGCGAGGTCCGTGGCAAGCACACCCGGCCGCATCGCGCCGGTGAGACGAACCCCGATCACGTCGGGGATGCGCTGCATCACCGGCATGCCGAACATCACGGTCTGCGCTTCCAGGCCGCCTACCCCCCAACCAAGTACACCGATCCCGTTAATCATCGGCGTGTGACTGTCCGTGCCGATGAGAGTATCGGGCACGGCCCACGGTTCGCCGAAGTGCTCGACAATCGACACCACTGTCGCGAGTTGTTCCAGGTTGATCGTATGCATGATGCCCGTACCCGGCGGATGAATCCGCACGCCGTTGAGCGCTGCGGAAGCCCACCGCAGAAACCGGTAACGCTCTGCATTGCGACGAAGTTCGAGTTGCAGATTGAGCGGGGCCGCGTCGGCTTGAGCGAAATATTCCACCGCGAGCGAGTGGTCGACCGACGAGTCCACAGGCAACACGGGATTGAGTGAGCCCGGATCTACGCCCGCTTCGGCGAGCGTGTCCCGCATGGCGGCGATGTCGACCAGCGCGGGTGTGCTGGTGGTGTCGTGCATCAAGACCCGATTGGGCTGGAACGCGATTTCCACCTCGCTCGTGGCACGCTTGGTCCACCCTAGGATGCCTGCCACGGCTCGCCGCCGTTCCTCTCCTTCGGTATTCCGGATGACATTTTCCAGCAGCAGGCGCAGTACGACCGGCAGCTCGCGCAATGTGTCGCCGAACTGGCCGGGAAGGTCGATATAACGAAAGCTGGCGTCATCGACGACCAACCGCGCTTCAGTCGGTGAGTAAGTGGTGTCCATCGCTGTATTTTTGCATTTTAGCGCGAATAAATGCAATCGATCTCGGTTGTCTGCCTCGTAGGTCGCAGCCGCAAGACGCTTCTGCTTCAGTCGGACGTCTTTTCCCGAACAGCGTTGTGCAGATGCAGCTTCAGGAAATCGGCCGCAGCCTCACGCTGGTCAGTGAGGAGCAGATCGATAAGCGTCAGATGTTCCCGGCAACGCCGCTCCGCCTGATCGCGGTCGACGGCTTTGCGGTATTCCATCAGCCGGCGTAGCCGGTCGAGACGGCGCAGACCGTCGACGATGAAAGCATTGCCCGAGCATGCCGCGATCGTTTCGTGCAAGCGGCTGTTCGCGTCGAAAAGGACAGCGGGCGACGCAGTGCGAACTCCGCCGTTTGCAAGAACCTGCTGTTCCGCCTGGCAGCGCAGCAAAGCTGCTCGATCAAGCTGAAACGTGGGTTCAAGTATCCCGGCCGATTCAATCAACAGGCGGTATCGATAACCTTGCCGGTACGTTTCGGCCGAGGTCAGAACCGGCTGAAACATCCATCCATGCCCCGGCCGGCGCTCGATCCAACCTTCCTGCGCCATACGCCGAAGTATCGCGTTCAACTGCGCACGCGTGACGCCGTATCGACGCATCAGTTCGTTTTCCGTCACTCGTTCAGGAAGATCGCCGGCAAGCCGGTCTTCGGCGATCGCCAGGTAGGTCTGCTCGTTGGCATCGCCGGTCTCCGGCTCGCTGGTCGTCGCGGCAGCGGCCGGCACGACTGCTTCGGCAACGGCGTACCCGCCATCGGGATGTGCGGCGACCACCGCTTGAGCAGCGAGACGCTTCAGCGCCTCTCGAACGGGCGAGCGTGACACCTTGAACTGCTCGGCAAGCGCGCGTTCGGGCAATCGTGTCCCGGGCGCAAGAGGGGTGCGGGCGATGTACTGATGGATGTTCGCTGCGAGCACGTCAGCGAGGGCGCGGGTCATGTGGGAATCGGCTCCGAATACTTCGGCGTGATCGTACCACAAACCAAACTTGGATCTATAACAATTCAAAATACCGATCGTTAAAGCCCCTATCGGCACCATAACTTTCAACTTTGACAACAAGGCGTTCCACTTAACGCTGACTAATGTGGAGAATGGCAGTAGTCGAAAGAATCGACTGTCGCTTTGTCCGGTTGTTCAAAAAAATCCTGTACAAGGTTTTTTGCACGTATAAAATACCAAAATTCTGCATTGAACCGCGATCGCCGGCCTCGGCTGTCCGGAGCGCCACCGCTTCCTGCTCGCCCAGCGGGCCGTACGCGCCCGCGCGTGCAGTCCGAACACTCTTCACTCACCAGGAATGACGCATGTTTCGCACTTTGAATCCAGCCACGGAAGCCGTCGAAGCCACCTTCGATGCCGATTCGCCCACCCGCGTCGAACATGCGCTCCTGGAAGCGAGCGCCGCCCAGCGACGTTGGAGTCGCGAGCCGCTCACGCTGCGAACGGCTGCGGTTGCGCGAATTGGCGACGTGCTATTGCGCCGCAAGGCGGAACTCGCCGCGCTGATCACTCTGGAAATGGGCAAGCCGATCGTGGAGTCGGAAGCTGAGGTCGAAAAATCGGCGTGGACGTGTCACTTTTATGCGGAACACGCGGCGCAGTATCTGCGCGATGAGACGGTCGCGAGCAACGCAAGCGAGAGCTTCGTCGTCTACGATCCGCTCGGTGTAGTGTTGGCCATCATGCCGTGGAACTACCCGCTGTGGCAGTTCATCCGCTTCGCGGCGCCCGCACTTTGCGCAGGTAATGGCGCCATCCTGAAGCACGCGGTCAACGTGCCTCAATGCGCGATGGCGATCAACTCGATATTCGCGGACGCCGACCTGCCCACCGGTCTGGTTGCGTCGCTATTGATCGAGTCGCAAGACGTCGCGGCTCTGATCGACGACCCGCGCATCGCCGCGCTCACGCTGACCGGCTCGACCGCCGTCGGCAAGCTGGTCGCATCGCAAGCCGGACGTGCGATGAAAAAGCAGGTGCTGGAACTCGGCGGCTCGGACCCGTTCATCGTGCTCGCCGATGCCGACATCGAGGCCGCCGCGAAGGCCGCCGTGAAGGCGCGCTTCTCGAATACAGGGCAAAGCTGTATCTCAGCCAAGCGCTTCATCGTCGAGGAAAATGTCGCGGACCGCTTCGTCGAGCTGTTCTGCGCGGGTGTGAAGCAGTTGAAAGTGGGCGACCCGACCGAGCGCGACACCACGATCGGCCCGATGGCGCGTGCGAGCCTGCGCGATGAACTGCACCGGCAGGTCGAGCGCACGCTCGAGGCCGGTGCTGTGCTGAAGGTGGGTGGCCAGCCGCTGGCCGGTCCGGGCTTCTTCTATGCACCGACGGTGCTCGACCGGGTGGCGCCGGACATGGTCGCCGCCTGCGAGGAAACCTTTGGTCCGGTGGCTGCCATCCTGCGCGTGGCCGACACCCGCTCAGCGATTGCGCTCGCAAACGCGACCGAGTTCGGGCTCGGCGCCACACTCTGGACTGCCGACGTCCAGCACGCCAAAGAACTTGTCCGACAGATCGACGCCGGCGCGGTGTTCGTCAACGGCGTAGTGGCTTCAGATGCGCGGCTGCCGTTCGGCGGCGTCAAACAATCGGGCTACGGCCGCGAACTTGGCGCGGCCGGCATTCGCGAATTCACCAACGTCAAGACAGTCTGGATCGGGCCGGCTCGCTGATCCTGTGCCCAATCCCTACGTTTCAATCAGGAATACTTCATGACTACCACGACTCCATCCGGCGCCGCGCTGCTGCAACCCGACCACCTTCCCACCTATGATCGCGGCGGCGGCGCCAGCACCACGCCGCTGGTCGGGAAAGCGCTAGGCTCGGACAGTTTTATCACCGGCTACACGTCGTTCGCGCCGGGCGTCGAAATTCCCTTTCATAGCCACAACTGTCAGGAGAGCGTCGTGTTGGTCGAAGGCGACGCGATGCTCGACATTGACGGGCTCGAGTACCGGCTCAAGCCACTCGATACGACCTTCATCCCGCCGAACGTGCCACACCGCTTCCGCAACGTGTCGAAGACCGCGCCGATGAAAATCCTCTGGATCTATGCACGTGCCGACGCCACGCGCACTCTCGCCGACAGCGGGGAGACCCGGCCCGTGTCCGCCGAGCACCAGACCCCTTCGAAATAACCGGAGCGAATCATCATGCGTATCCTTGTTTTGCCCGGCGACGGGATCGGCCCGGAAATCATCGCGGCCTCGATTGCGGTGCTTGAAAAAGCCGACCGGGCCCTCGGTCTCGAGCTTCAATTCGACTACGAAGATGTCGGCTTCAAAAGTCTCGACAGATACGGCACCACGCTGCGCCCGGAGGTGCTGGAAAAGGCCGCGGGCTACGACGGCCTGATCCTCGGGACGATCTCGCACGCCGACTACCCGTCGCCCGATAAAGGGGGGCGTAATGTGTCGGCGGCGTTCCGCGGCGATCTCGACCTGTACGCGAACGTGCGGCCCTCGCGCACGCGCCCGTCGTTGACGTCGAACCTGCGCGAGGGCAAGCGCATGGACCTCGTGATCATGCGTGAGGCTACCGAAGGCTTCTACCCTGATCGCAACATGCACCTGGGATGGGGCGAGATGATGCCCTCGAAGGACATGGCGCTCTCGGTGCGCAAGATCACGCGTGACTGCAGCGAGCGGATCGCGCGGCGCGCGTTCGAACTCGCGATGAAACGCAGGAAGAAGGTGACGGCGATCCATAAGGCGAACAGCTTTCACATGACGGACGGACTGTTCCTCGAATGCGTTCGCCATGTCGCGAGGGACTTCCCCGAGGTCCAGCTCGATGATCTGCTGGTGGACGCGTCGGCGGCTCACCTCGTCCGTTCGCCGGAGCGCTTCGATGTGCTGGTCGCCACCAACTTCTACGGCGACATTCTCAGCGATCTCGCGGCGGAGTTGTCGGGCAGTCTTGGTCTGGGCGGCTCGATCATGGCGGGCGATACGCTTTGCTGTGCACAGGCCCAGCACGGTTCAGCACCAGACATCCAGAACCAGGACAAAGCGAATCCGACCTCGATGATCCTGTCCGTCAGCATGCTGTTGCGCTGGATTGGCGAACATCGCGCGCAAGCCGCTTTTATCGTCGCCGCAGATGCGATCGAAGCAGCCGTGGACGCCGTGCTGGCCGATCCCGGTACGCGTACGGCGGATCTGGGCGGTACGATGGGCTGCCACGCATTCAGCCAGCAGGTTGCCAACGCGGTGGATGCCCGCCTGGCACTCGCCGATCCGATTTCCGGACGGTGATAGGTTGGACTGGCTTCCTTCGCGGCGCTGCTGCCTCTAGGATCATGGGCGCGGCGGATACATACAGTGCCCGCCATCGTCCCCGATCTCGTTTCACCCGGAGTATTCATGTCTGATCCTGTCGTCGATTCCGTCGCCGCGCCTCCTGACTCTGTCGCCGCCGCGCGGCATGACGACGGGCTCACACGTGCCGCACCGTCCGTTGTCGGTGTCGACGCCGATGCGATAGGCGCCTTTCTCGACGATGTCGAATCGGCCGGGCTCGATCTGCATTCGTTCATGCTGTATCGCGACGGCCATGTCGTCGCCGAGGCATGGCGCTGGCCGTACCGCGCTGACCGCCCGCGCATCCTGCACTCAGTGGCGAAGAGCTTCACAGCCTGTGCGATCGGGCTCGCGCTGGAAGACTGCCTGTTCCGGCTCGACGACAAAGTGGTGGACTTTTTCCCAGAGGCGAGGCCCACGCCGGATCGCAGCGGTGAGGGCAACGACGCAAACTGGCTCGCGCAGATGACCATCGAGGATCTGCTGACAATGCGCGTCGGTCACGAAAGCGAGACGTCCGGCGCGCTATGGCGTTCGTTGCAGACGAGCTGGATCGCGGAGTTCTTCAGGATTCCGCTGGTGCATCGACCGGGCACCGCCTTTATGTACACCAGCGCGGCCAGCTACGTGCTGTCTTCGATCCTGAGCCGAGTGACCGGCGAGACGCTGCACGATTATCTGAAACCGCGCATCTTCGAACCGCTCGGCATTCAGGGCGAAACGTGGGACTTGGGGCCGGACGGCATCAATCCGGGCGGCAACGGTCTGACGGCCAAAGTGGTCGATATGCTGAAGCTCGGCATCCTGCACGCGCAAAACGGCGTATGGGAAGGGCGGCGCCTGTTGCCCGAGCAGTGGGTGAAACAGGCAACTCAGCCTCACGGCGAGCCGTACAAGTATGGCTATCACTGGTGGACGCGCAGCGACGGTAATTTCAGTGCAATTGGGCGGTTCGTGCAGATGGTCACGGTGTTCCCCGCGCATGGTGCGGCGCTTGCCGTCACCGGCGCGATCAAGGGCAGTGGCCGGCTGTTTCCGTCAATTGACCGCCATTTTCCGGCCGCCTTTCGCGCTCCGGCGACCGGCCGCGCAACTGCCGCCGACGCCGCGGCAGCCGATGCCCGTCTCGCGGCCAAACTCGCAGCATGGCAAAGCCCCGACGCGCCGGCACCGTGGAAATGCGTCTATGAAGCGGCCAGCACAGCGACCAACGCAACGCCGGTGCTGTCCGGCACGCGGCGTTTCACGATGGCGTCGAACCCGTACGGTGTCGAATCGCTCGAATTCGGCTTCGCGGACGATCGTTGCACTTTCAATCTGTTCGATGGGCAAGGATGTCATACGATCGTCGCCGGTATCGGGCGCTGGATCGAAACGCGTACCGACATGCCGGGCAGCGATCTGCATCATGGTTACGATCTGGACAATAGTCCGGTCGTCGCACGCGCGCACTGGCTCGACGAAAAGCGTTTGCAGATGATCTGGATTTTCGCCGAAAGCGCGTTTCGCGACACCGTCACCGCGGAGTTCGACGGCCCTCGACTGGTGTTCCGGCGTGAAGTCAACATCAATGGCGCCGCCCTGCGCCATGACGATCTGAACGGCACGCTCGCGAGCTGAGCGTGACTAAGTGCAGCGGTGCGCGCATCTGCGGCGGGCCGCTGCTTTCAGCCATCCTTCCCGGCTATCTTCCATCTATTACTTTAGCTGCGCCCCGAGCCGGCGCCATGCAACAAACGCGAGTACGAAATCAGCATGCTGACCAATTCCTGCGCGACCATGGTCAACGGCGCTGAGCGCCGGCTGATCAGGCACACGTCACGCGGGTCGAACGCTTCACGAATCGGAATTGCGACGAGTGCCTCGGAGAACAGCTTGAGGTCTACCAGCACACGCGGTTCGATAGTGAGAAAGTCGGACTCGCAGACGATGTGCAGCGTCTCGAGCAACGACTCGGCCGTGACCACTATGCGTGGCGGCCCAAGGTTCTGCGAATTGAACAGACTGACCAGACGGTTTTCGGCACCGCCGACGATCCCTGTCGGCCGGATACTCACCCATTCGCAATGTGCCAGCTCGCGCACCGACGTCGCCTGCGCGAGAGGATGCCCCCTGCGCGCGATGATGCCGGGCGCCGATCGGTACAGCCGCTCGATATTCAGATCGACGTCGCTCACTTGCGGCGCGATGGGACACAGCGCGAAATCGAGCCGCCCATCGCGGATTTTCTCGATCAGCATCTTCGAGTAGCCGCTCGACACGTGCACACGGACCTTTGGGTAGCGTGCAATAAAACGCTTGAGTACCGGCAGCAAAAATTCCGCCAGCGGTTCCGAGGTCACGCCGAGTGCAATTTGACCTTCCGGCTCGCCCGTCACCTGCTTCATTTCTTCGGTGGCGCGTTCGCAATCAAGGATGATGGCATTCGCGCGCACCAGAAACCGCTCGCCCGGCGCGGTCAGGCTGATGCCCTGGTGAGAGCGGTTCAGCAGCGTCACGCCGAGCTCGGCTTCAAGGCTCTGGATCGCTTGCGTCAACGTGCTTTGTCCGATATCGAGTGCCCGCGCGGCGGCCCGGAAGCTACCCTGGTCGACCACCGCGCAGAACACCCGAAGCTGGATCAACGTCATGAAAATACCCTTTGCAATGATGGCGACGTCGTTCATATCGCGCGCCAACCGACAGCGTCGCCGCGCGCGAGCCCCGCAAGCATAGCGCCTCAGAAATTTTTCGGGTACTCATCGGCGAAGAGCAGATCCGCGTGTTCCTCGCTATGCGCCGGCGACGGACGAATGCAGGCCGTGGGAGGCAGCCCGCAGCATCTGCCGTGCGCTCTGGCTGACAGCGTCAGCAGCCGCGAGCGGACGCGAGGCCGTAAGCAGTTCCGAGTCCGGCACCACCAGCGAATACAGATCCTTGCAATTTGATGGCCGCGCGATCAGGTCGATGATTTCGCCCACGCCATATTTGCCTGCCAGGTCGTTCAGATATCGGAGCGCGGAGAAATCCTCCAGCGCGAAGCCGACCGAATCAAAAATGGTGACCTGTGCAGCGGATTCTCGTCCCCGCACTTCGCCGGATAGCACGCGCCAGAATTCGACCACCGGCGAGTCCGGGGGCAATTGCTGAATTTCGCCTTCGATACGGGTCTGAGGTTCGTACTCGATCATCACGCGCGCGCCGTTCAACACTTGCGGGTGCAACTCCGTCTTGCCCGGGCAGTCGCCCCCCACCGCGTTGATATGCATGCCGGGTTCGATCATGTCCGGCGTGAGGATGGTGGCGTTGGTCTTGTCGGCAGTGACCGTCGTGACGATGTCGGCGCCGCGTACCGCGTCGTGAATGCTGGCCGCGCGCGTAAGCGTCAGCCCTTCAATACCGGACAGATTGCGGATCAGCTTGTCGGTAGCGGCGGGGTCGGTGTCAAACACGCGGACTTCGTCGATCCCGAGCAGCGTCCTGAAGGCCAGCGTCTGGAATTCGCTTTGTGCGCCGTTGCCGATCAACGCCATCGAGCGGCTGTTGGGGCGCGCCATCACGCTGGCCGCGAGCGCCGAGGTTGCGGCGGTGCGCAGCGCAGTGACGATGGTGAATTCGCTGAACAGCACCGGAAAGCCGGTGGCCACTTTGGCGAGTACGCCGAACGCCATCACGGTCAGCATATTGCTGCGCGTGTTGTTCGGATGGCCATTCACGTATTTGAAACCGTACAGTGCCTGGTCGGCTACGGGCATCAGTTCGATCACTCCGTCACGTGAATGGCTGGCCACGCGTGGCGATTTGTCGAACTCGGCCCAACGCAGATAGTCGGCGCGGATGTAACCGGCGAGCTCGCGGATGAAATTCTCCGCACCGGTATGGCGGAGCAGTTGCTTTACGTCGTTGACGTCGATATATCGAGTCATGATGCTTTCCTGATTTAAATGAAACAAACGGGCTACATGGGTCTGTGAGCGTGCGAGAGTGGGGTGCTGACGCCGCCCCCGCGTGGCGTGCGCGAGAACGAAATCAGCATGTCGACGAATTCCTGCGCGACGCTGGTCAGCGGCGACGCGCGCCGGTTGATCAGGCAGACATCGCGCGGATCGAATGCTTCGCGGATCGGAATCGTGATCAGCGACGGCGAGAACAGCGTGAAATCGGCCAGCATGCGCGGCTCGATGGTCAGGCAATCGGTTTCCGAAACAATGTGCAGCGTTTCCAGCAGTGATTCCGCCGTAGTGACGATACGTGGCGGCCCCAGCGCTTCGGCCCTGAATAGGCTGATCAGGCGGTTCTCCACGCCGCCTACGACACCCGACGGCTGCAGGCTCACCCAGTCGCAGTCAGCCAGCTCGCGGATCGAAGTGGCGTGCGCCAACGGATGGCCTTTACGCGCGATGACACCGGCTTCCGAGCGATACAGGCGCTCAATGCGCAGATCGGCGTCATGCACCTGGGGCGCGAGTGGGCACAGCGCGAAATCGAGCCGGCCATCGTAAATCTTTTCGATAAGCATCTTCGAATAGCCGCTTGACACGTGCACGCGTACTTTTGGAAAACGTGCGATGAAGCGCTTGAGGACCGGCATGATGAATTCGGCCAGCGGCTCGGACGTCACACCGAGTGCGATCTGTCCTTCAGGTTCGTCGCACTGTTGCTGCATGTCCTGAGCCGCGCGTTCGCAATCGCGGATGATCGCATTCACCTTGACCAGGAAACGCTCGCCCGGCTCCGTTACGCTGATGCCTTGATGCGAGCGGTTCAGCAACGTCACGCCGAGTTCAAGTTCGAGATTTTGAATGGCCTGGGTCAATGTGCTTTGCGCCATGTCGAACGCTCGCGCGGCGGCGCGGAAGCTGCCTTGCTCGACGACGGCACAGAACACTTTCAACTGGATCAGTGTCATGAGCGTAGCCCGGTGGGAGCGAAGGCGCGGAGCATGCGGCGTGGCGGGGTCGAAGCGGAGCCGGATCAGGCGCTCAGCAGCATGCCGGCGCGCTGCGCCACGGCGCCGGTCACACGGCCAAGCGGATCGCCGGCGCGTACATATCGGACATCGCGGCGCATGTAGAGCACGCCCTGCGTGTGGCTTTGCAACGTGGTGCATTGGCCGCTGGCGGGATCAAGCACGTCGAATACTGGCTGGCCAATACCGACCGTCTCGCCGACCTTAACGCGATGGATCAGGATGCCGGAGATCGGCGCACGGAATTGCTCGCTTCCGGCGAGCGGCGTGGCCGGCCCAAGCAGATCCGGCAGCGGCGCGACAGGGCCGTCGACGATCTGCTGATGCGTGAGGTACGCGATGATCGCATCCGCGTCCTGCCGGGCGAGTTCGTACGACACGTCGCGCTGCCCGCGATGTTCGACCGTCACGGCGATTGAGCCGTCGGGTATCGGGAAGTCACGGCCAAAGCGCTCGCGCAACTGCCACCAGGTGAAGCTGTGCGCTTCGTCGAACGAGCGGCCACCCGAATCGAGCGCCAGCAGCGAGGCGACCGCGCCCAGATAACGCGCGAGCGGTTCGACCCGAGGCCAGATCGCCTCACCGGTGTAGAGGTGCATCGCGGCTTCGCGCGAGCAATGCAGATCAAGCACGATGTCGGCGTCGTGGGAGAGCAGCATCAGGCTGCGCTGCAGCGCGTCGAATGTGGTCGACGGTTCGCGCTGCAGCAATGCCGCGCGCCACGCGCCGCGGATCAGCGCGAGATTTTGCGCGCTGTCCTGGGTCAGTTTGCCGTCGACGGCCTCGGCGATCTGGTCAGCGAGCATCGGATAATCACGATTGAAATTGCGGCCGCTGGACAGATCGAAACGGCCGATCGGCGCGCCCATCACCCATTGGCTCAGGCCGACCGGATTCGCGGCGCTCACGAGCACGACCTCGCCTCGCAATTTGCCCGCGGCTTCCAGCTCACGCAGCTGTTGTTCCAGTGTGACGGCCACGAGAATGCCCGGTGTTTCGTCCGCGTGCAGGCCGCCCTGGATATAGACCTTCTTGCCGGTGTCCGCGGGGCCGAACTGAAGGCTTGTCAGTTCATACGCGGCACCGTCACTGGTGTGGGGTAGGGTGTGCAAGGATAGGTTCATGAAAAGGCGTAAGGCGGATCAGGTAGTGGCGGCGATTTGATGCTACGTGGAGTTCACCCGGTGCAGAAGGCAATCTGCTCGATCGCGATCGACCGCGCGGATCGCCGGGCAGTGGAGGCCCGACCGGCAAGCCGGTGGTTCATGCGGACGATGTCACACGGGTCGTGTCAGGACGGCGATGCGATCGCGATCCGATGATGCGTGAACACAGGCGGCATCACGTCGATCAGCACCGGCGCAACGGCGCCGGTCTGCGTGGCGTCGAAATAGGCGCGGCGCGGATCGGGGTCTTCAGGCACCGCACGGGTGATTACCTTGAAGCCGTCAGCGCGATTGCCGCGCAGCTCGGGCACCGCCTGCAGGAGTCGCCGCGTGTACGGATGGCTGGGATTGTCGAACACCGCGTCACGCGACCCTTCTTCAACAATATGGCCGCGGAACATCACCACCACACGATCGGCAATCTGTTCGACGACGCCAAGATCGTGCGAAATCAGCAGGCAGGCAAACTGGTAGCGTTTTTGCAATGACACCAGCATGTCGAGAATCTGTTTTTGCACGGTGACGTCAAGCGCCGACACCGGTTCGTCGGCAATGATTACGGCGGGCCGGCTAGCCAGCGCGCGCGCGATCGCAACGCGCTGACGCTGGCCGCCCGATAGTTGATGCACCAGCCTCGAGCCGAACTGTTCGAGGCCGACATCGGCGAGCGCCGTGGCGACGCGCTGCTGGCGCGCTTTCACATCGAGCGTGGTGTCGAGGCGCAGGCCTTCGCGCACCAGCGCGTCCACACGCATACGTGGATCGAGTGACGAATACGGATCCTGAAACACCATCTGCACGGAGCGCCGTGCGACCTGCATTGCGTCGCGACCGGCGTTCAGGAACGGCTTGCCGTTGAGCAGAATCTGTCCTTGCGCGATCGGCGCGAGCCCGAGAATCGCTTTCGCAAGACTTGTCTTGCCGCTGCCTGATTCTCCGACGATCGCCACCGTCTCGCCGGCGCGCACGCTCAACGACGATGGATGTACCGCACGGCTTGTCTGGCTTCTGAGCCATGTGCCGGGCACCGTGTAGTCGATCGCGACGTCGTTGACTTCGATCACGGGCGCCCCCGCATGCATAGCGGCCTCTTCGGCCCGGATCGCGGCGTCGGCATCCGCTTCAGCGCGGCGCGGCAGTGCTTCCAGCAGGCTCAACGTGTAATCGTGCGACGGCCGCGCCAGCACATTCGCCACCGCGCCGGTTTCCACCACCACGCCGCGCCGCATCACCAGCACGCGTTCGGTGTACGCCGTCACAAGCGCGAGATTGTGGCTGATGAAAATCAACGCGGTGCCTTCCTCGCGCGTGAGTTCGAGAAGCAGGTCCAGCACTTCTTTCTGGACCACACAATCGAGCGCGGTGGTGGGCTCGTCGGCGATCAGCAGGCGCGGGCGCAACAGCATCACCGCCGCGAGCAGAATGCGCTGTCGCATACCGCCGGAGAACTCATGCGGATAGCGTTTCAGGCAGCCGCGCGGATCGCGCACGCGAACCCGTTCGAGCATGCGCACGGCAAGCTCGCGCGCCTCGTCACGACCCAAGCGGCGGCGCCGGATGAGCGCTTCGGTCAGTTGGTCGCCGATCCGTGCGGCCGGATTAAGCGACACCATCGGCTCCTGAAACACCATGCCGATTTCGGTGCCGCGTGCGGCGAGCCATTGCGCAGGCGTATTGTCCAACCACTCGCGGCCGTCGAAGCGGATGCTGCCCGAGACGATCTGCGCACGCTCTGGTAGCAGGCCGAGCAGTGCCCGCCCGACTAGCGTCTTGCCGCTGCCGGATTCGCCGACCACCGCCAGCGATTCACCCGCGTTCAGCGTGAAGCCGACGCTTTGCGTCACCTGTTTGAGTTGCCCCTGATCGCCGGGGAAACCGATCGTCAGATCGGAGACGGCAAGCAATGGATTGGGCAGCGCACGCGCCGGACTGCGATCGAGCGTCTGCATTACATGACTCCTTTCATGCGCGGGTCGAGCAGGTCACGGACTCCGTCGCCAAACAGGTTGATGCCGAACAAGACGAGCGAGATCGAGGCACCCGGGAACAGCACCAGCCAGATCGCCTGTTCGATCGCGGTGCGGCCGTCGGCGAGCATGCCGCCCCACGTCGGTTCCGGCGCAGGTACGCCGAGACCCAGAAAGCTCAGGGCGCTTTCGGCTAGCAGCGCCGAGCCGAACAGCGAGGTGGAGAACACCAGCAACGGTGCAACGCAGTGCGGCAGCACGTGCCGGACAAGCGTCCATACACCGCTATTGCCCATGGTGCGCGAGGCAACTACGAAGTCGCGCTCGCGCAGCGACAATGCCGCGCCGCGCGCAATGCGGCTGACCGACGGTGTGTACGCGAGACCGAGCGCCACCACGACGCCCCATTTCGACGGACCGACCATGGTCATGATGCCGAGTGCCAGCAGCAGGCCGGGAAACGCCATCAGCGAATCGATCAGCAAGCTGGCGATGCGGTCGCACCAGCCGCTTGCATAGCCGCAGACCACCCCGATCGTCGTGCCGGCCAGCAGCGCGAACAGCACCGAACAGATGCTGACAGTGAAACTGACGGCCGCACCGGCCATGATGCGCGACAGCACGTCGCGGCCGAATTCGTCGGTGCCGAACCAGTGATGCCATGACGGTGCCGCGTAGCGGGTATGGATATCGACGACTAGGGCGCAATCGGCGGCTGCTTCGCAAGCCGAAATCGTCGCTCGCACCGAAGCGGAGCATCGTGAACTCGTTCGCGTACGAACCGCAATGGCCGAGTACGGCGCGCTCGATGCTGAGCGACAAGCAGCACAAGCGGACGAGGCAGTGTTAAAAGCCGAGCGCGACACGTGCCAAGCCGATGTCACGAGCGCCCGCGGTGTGCTATCTCGCGCGCTTGAGGCGCAGGCGACGCTTAGCCGGTTGGATGGTGAGCAGGTGACGCTCCAGCTCTTGTCGGCGCGCGCTGCTGCATTGCACGCCGAGGAGGTGACCTCGCGGATTCAGCGTAACGCCGCCACTGCCGCCAGCGCTGCTGCCGATGGTGTCCGCAGCCAGTTGACGGAGCTTCAGCAGGCCTTTGAAAGCGCCCACGAGGTTGAAGCGAGGGCAGAAGCAAGGCTGGCGGCGCGGCAGCGCGATGCGTCGCAACTCGCCGAACTTCTGTCTGGGCTCGCTGCGCACATCAGTCATGACGACACACAGTGCCCAGTTTGCGCTAACAGCTTTCCCTTGGGAGAACTTCAAACGCGCGCGCGCAATGCAGTCGCTGCTCAGGATGCCGAGCTCGCCGACGACGTCCGCGCACTGGGCGCATTGCGTGATCGCACGAAGGCCGCTGCCGAGGCGCTCGCCAGGGCGCGATCGCTGATCTCCGTCGAAGTCGAGGCCATTGCGGCCGCCGATGTAGTCGAAAAGGCAACTGCGAGCGAGCGAGCATCTATCGCGGAAGAGCTCGGAGTGAATCGCGACAGCGATCTCGTCTCTTTGATCACAGAACGGCTGAGCGAGGCGGTTCGCATGCGCGCAACGCATATTCGCGAAGCCGGCGGCAGCGCGGCCGGTGTCAGTTCTGCTCAAGCGCGCGTCGATGCGCTGTCTGCGACACTGACGTCGCTGGATGAGCGGCGTGCGACGGCGGTGCAGAGGCGCATCAAGTGCGAGACGGCGTTACGTGCGATCGAAGAGAGCCTGGAGGGACACTCAAAGCCGTGGAGCATCGAAGCCGCCGACGTTTCCATCGAAACGCAGCGAAAGCTACTCGAGGGTGCACGCACGAGCCTAGAGGAACTTACCGTCAAGCGCGCCGCAACCGCCAATTCGGAAACCGCGACACGCGAGCGGCTTGCCGCAGCCCAAGCGGAACATGGGCGAATCGCCTCGGCAATCCGCGATGCCGAGGCCGCGCGGGCAGTATCGGTTGATGGCTGGCAGCAGGCCGGCATGGACGGTGAGCCATCGTCGCAGGCGATCGAAGTTAGGGAGGCAGCGCTAGGTGATCGCGCCAGCGCGCTTGCCGCGCTTTTTGAGGAGACTAGTTCGCTGTCACGGAGCTATGAAGCATTCCTCGCGCAGGACGAG
>Ga0209796_10000222_pt1 | contig 55978 bp, 55 predicted proteins | sample AgamicOrSfrz_FD_187167 | JGI IMG/M metagenome (GOLD analysis project Ga0209796, IMG submission 187167) | Agave microbial communities from Guanajuato, Mexico - Or.Sf.rz (SPAdes) (version 2) | ecosystem: Host-associated > Plants > Phyllosphere > Phylloplane/Leaf | place: Guanajuato, Mexico...
ATTATACGAATGCAGTAGAATGGATTGAAGCTGTTAAACAAGAGCTGGAAAAGAAAGGGAAATCCGTGAGTTATGAAGGGGATTTCTTGTTTAAAATTGATGAAAAACCTTATGAAATCGCAGCGCGCAATATGTCTATTTGGAGCATGTCGCTCTATCATATCTTGCTGCAGCGTCAAAAAGAACATTCTTAAAATTTATTTGCATACAGAGATTATCGCTTCTCGTCTATTGAGAAGTGATTTTTTTATCTTTCTGTATCCATAATGGGGAATTTTTTGTTTTTATATAATAGTAATACGGAAAAGATAGTTCTAATTCCCTAAAAAAATACACTTCATATATTTTTAGTTTTGGTTATCGATTTGGCATGGAATTTGCATGTGTAAGAAGGGTTTATCAGACATTTTAATTGTCAGGCAAAGAAAACTAGTTACATACTATAAAACTATTTTACATTATCTACTAGAATCAAAAAATTTTAATAATATAGTAAAATGTAGTTGACCTTCCTAGTTTTAGAATATAAAATAAATCTTGCTAATAGTTTGAAAATTCTAAAATGGAGGGGTTTACTTGAAAAGCTGGAAAAAGATTTTGGGGACATCTTTTCTTGCCACAACTGTTACATTAAGCGGAGTGGGGCCAGTACTTATGAATGGAAGTACGGCTTCAGCTAAAACCGCACAATCGGAGGAACTTCCGAGTTCACCAATTGATATGAATACAGTACCGGAAGAAAGATTGGCTAACGCACTGAAAAACCAAGGAGTTATTTCTCAAAGTGCAACACCGCAAGAAGTGAAGAAAGCCGTTACTTCTTACATAAACAAAAAAGATGCACATAAAGAGAGCATGAAGGGACATAAAGCTAGCAAAATTGATTTGAAAGCGAAAGAAATGCAAACAAAACAAAAAGAAAAGTTTCAACGAGGCGAATTTGCTAATATTAAGTCTCAAGGAAACAATTCGGGGAACGGGGTAAACGTTAAACCTGCAGCTCAGGCCAAATATAACGGACAAGTGAGAAAAGATAAAGTTCTTGTTCTTTTAGTCGAATACGCAGACTTTAAGCATAACAATGTCGTTCAAGAACCTGGTTACATGTATGCAAAAGATTTTAACCGAAATCACTATCAGCAATTAATGTTTGGAAAGAAAGACTTTACGCTATTTAATGGTAAGAAAATTAAAACGTTTAAGCAATATTATGAAGAACAGTCTGGAGGCAGTTACACAGTAGATGGAACGGTTTCTGACTGGTTAACTGTACCTGGAAACGCAAAAGAATACGGAGCAGACAATCCAGCGGGAGGAAACGATAATGCGCCTGGATCTAAAGGACCTCGTAATCTTGTAAAAGAAGCGCTTGCTGCAGCAGCAAAAAGCGGCATTAACCTTTCAGATTATGATCAGTTCGATCAATATGATATCGATGGAGACGGTAACCGCAATGAGCCTGACGGCATAGTGGACCACTTAATGGTCATTCATGCTGGAACTGGGCAAGAAGCAGGTGGAGGTAAACTAGGAAACGATGCTATCTGGTCTCATCGCTCTACTTTGGGACAAGTGTATAAAGTTCCTGGAACAAACATGGCTGCTTATGATTATACAATTGAACCAGAAGACGGAGCAGTTGGCGTTTTTGCTCATGAATTTGGCCATGATTTAGGTTTGCCGGATGAGTATGATACACAGTATACGGGTCAAGGTGAGCCGGTAGGCGTTTGGTCAATTATGAGCGGAGGGAGCTGGGCTGGTGAAGTAGCTGGAACAGAACCGACAAGTTTCTCCCCGCAAAATAAAGAGTTTTTCCAAGCAAATATGGGTGGAAACTGGGCAAATATTCAACAAATCGACAGCAAAAACATTACAAAATCGGGCTCTGTGAGCGTGGTTGATCAAAGCGTGACAAAATCCAAACGACCGGGTATTGTGAAGATTAATTTACCTAAAAAAGCTGTTCAAGGGATTAAGCCTGAGTTTGGAAGCAACTACTACTACAGTAAGCGCGGCGACGATCTGCATACGACAATGACGACGCCAGAGTTTGATTTAACAGCGGCCAAAACAGCGACGTTCAATTATAAAGCGTTCTATGAAGTGGAGGCAGAATACGATTATTTATATGTAAATGCGATTCTTCCTGACGGTTCAAAAGTTCTGTTAGATACAATTGGTGATAAAGCGAATAATGCAGACGGTTCTGCTGAAACTTCCGGTGGAAAATGGGAAGATAAAAGCTATGACTTAACGCAGTTTAAAGGTAAAAAAATCAAGCTTCAATTTGAATACGTAACGGACGGCGGACTTGCTCTTCAAGGATTTGCACTTGATAATGCCAGTTTAGTAGTAGATGGAAAAACGGTATTTACGGACGATGCTGAAGGAGCGCCAAAAGTAACGTTAGATGGATTTGAAAAGACAAACGGCATCAGCTATAAAGACAACTATTATTACCTTGAGTGGAGAAACTATGCAGGCAGCGATAAAGCACTTCAATTCGCGCGCGGTGCAAAATATAATACAGGCATGCTGCTTTGGTACGCAGATGAAAGCTACCTTGATAACTGGGTAGGACAACATCCGGGTGAAGGATTCCTTGGTGTAGTTGATTCACATGCTCATAAAGTTCTTTACTTTAATGTGAATGGGATTAGCACGACAGCAAATTCAAGCCGATATCAAATTGCAGACGCGGCGTTCTCATTTGATAAATCACCTGCTTGGTCATATTCTCATAAAACGTGGGGAACTATTTCATCTAAAGAATCAAATGGAGTTACAAGCTTCAACGACAAAAAATCGTATTTAGATGAAAGAATTAAAGATGCAGGCCGCTTGCTTCCTCAAAACGGATTGAAATTAGACGTAATTGGTGAAGCAAAAGACAATTCAGCTGGTGCTGTATGGATTCATAAGTGAAATTAGACGTATTCGAAAAAAGATCTGAAGAGCGAATTTTTCGGATCTTTTTTTATGTTAAAAAATCAAAATAAACTATGAGCTAAATAATCAAAGTATTCAAGACCGTTTAAAAAATAAAATAAAGGGAATTTTCAACAGTAAATAATTGTTATTATGTCATGAAATTCATCCATATAATCAATACTAATAGGTAAAGAAAATAATGAAAAGGAGTTCTAACTATGAGCTATCGTATCGAAAGAGATTCAATTGGAGAAATCAAAGTGGCAGAAGATAAACTATGGGGAGCGCAAACGCAAAGAAGTAAAGAAAATTTTCCAATAGGGATTGAAAAAATGCCGATTGAAGTAATACGCGCTTTTGCGGTTTTGAAGAAAAGTGCGGCTATTAGTAATCATAAACTAGGCAAACTATCAGCTGAGAAATCGGAAGCCATCGTGCAAGCTGCTAACGAAATTATTGAAGGGAAATGGAATGAACATTTTCCTTTAGTAGTATGGCAGACAGGAAGCGGAACACAATCAAACATGAATGTAAATGAAGTGATTTCCCACCGAGGAAACCAGCTAATAAATGGCGACGAAACGCTTCATCCAAACGATGATGTGAATATGTCACAAAGCTCTAACGATACTTTTCCTACAGCTCTTCATATTGCAGCTGTACTAGAAGTGGAAGATCAATTATTGCCTGCTCTAAAAACATTAAAAGAAACGTTCGCTGCGAAGCAAGAGCAGTTTAAAGATATTATTAAAATAGGCAGAACCCATTTACAAGATGCTACACCGCTAACACTAGGACAAGAAATTAGCGGATGGCATCATATGCTCGAAAAGAATGAAGAAATGATTAAACAAAGCGTAGAGTATATGAAGGAGCTAGCTATTGGCGGTACAGCTGTTGGGACGGGGATAAATGCACATCCTGACTTCGGCGATGAAGTAGCGAAAGAAATCAGCAGCACGCTTGGAAAAACATTTATCTCAGCACCTAATAAATTTCATGCATTAACAAGTCACGATCAAGTGGTTTATGCCCACGGTGCACTCAAAGCATTAGCAGCTGACTTAATGAAAATCGCTAATGACGTACGCTGGCTGGCAAGCGGTCCTCGAAGCGGATTAGGCGAAATTACGATTCCTGCTAACGAACCAGGAAGTTCTATTATGCCTGGAAAAGTAAATCCAACTCAAAGTGAAGCTCTAACAATGGTTTCTGCACAAGTATTTGGGAATGACGTGACGATTGGCATCGCGGCTAGCCAAGGAAACTTTGAATTAAATGTATTTAAGCCGGTTATTATTTATAATTTTTTACAATCAGTCAGATTGCTGACAGATTCCATGCAGGCTTTTAACGATAAATGCGCAGTAGGAATTGAACCCAACAAAGAAAAGATTCAGCATAATCTAGAAAATTCTCTTATGCTTGTAACAGCATTAAATCCGCACATAGGTTATGAAAATGCGGCTAAAATCGCCAAGCTGGCTCATCAAGAAGGAACGACATTAAAAGAAGCAGCGGTCAAAACAGGCCTTCTGACAGAAGAACAATTTGAGCAATGGGTAAATCCCGCTAATATGATTCATCCATCAAAATAAAAAAAGAAGCCAAGTATTCTGAGCTGCTTGGCTTCTTTTTAATAAATATTAATAAAATAAACATTGTTCTAAATAAACATTTAAAAAGAAACTGCGAATTAAAAGAAATTTTACACTGCCTTATACTAGATTCAAGTACATACGATTAGGGTATTTACATTCTTATAAAGGAGGGATTCAAGTGACGTACGAAGTGAAGTTTTATTTTGGAAATGAAAAATCAATCAGTACATTGGTTGAATCAGAAAATGTAAAAGAGCTTGAGGAATCTATTATTCATACGCAAGGATGGTATCGTTATTATGACAAAAAACATGAAGCTTATTTAGCTATTCAAATGAGCAATGTTTTACACATCGTTATAAAAGAATATCAGGATCCGGAAAAAACAGGGGTTTTGAAAGATTCGTCGTATACATAAGGAAGCTAGCAAAAGAGGTGAAAACTATGCAAAGGCGACATTCAAATAATCCTATTATTCTCGACGTTTCTCATCATCAAGGAATCATTAATTGGAAAGAAATAAAAAACACCTCAGTAAAAGGGGTGTATATAAAGTTAACAGAAGGCGGAACTTTTGTAGACCCTAGATCCTATGAAAATTATATAGGTGCCAAAAATGCGGGCTTGAGAGTAGGGTTTTATCATTATGCTCACTGTACAAATAGCCCGGAGAAAGAAGCTGCTTTTTTTATTGCTCAGCTTGGACAAATGAAACTAGACCTTCCGCCGTGTTTGGATCTAGAAGAAGATAAGAAAAAATCTAAAGAATTTGTTTCTCACTTTGCCGTAAGCTGGCTCGAGCATGTTCACAAAACAACAGGAATTAAGCCTATCGTATATACGAATTATCATTTTGCTAAAACTTTTTTCACAAACGAAATAAGTAAGTATCCTTTGTGGGTAGCAAGATATAGTGCGGCCAACAGACAAGGCGGTATGCAGCACCCTGGTGAGCTAAGTCAGTGGCAGCGATGGGCAATGTTTCAGTATACGGATTCTGGCAGAGTAAAAGGAATTTCTACAAATGTGGATATAAATGAAATGGACTGCTCATTTTTTAAAGAAGTCACAACAAATCTCTCTATGACGAATAATACAAAAGGACCCTTTGTGTATTCCAAAGGTGATAGAGGGTTAGGAGTCAAACAAATTCAGCAAAACTTACTTGCGCTAGGTTTTTCTCTTCCGAAGTTTGGAGCAGACGGTTTCTATGGAGATGAATTAATCGCTGCAGTGAAAAAATTCCAGAATCGGTATGGCCTTTTTTCAGATGGAATAGCAGGAGCGGACACACTGCCGATTCTTGTTAAAGAAGTGAATAATCTGAATAATCTGGTTTGAGAGATCACCTGAGGGGGAAAAGTTACTGTAAGATTCAAAAAGGTACAAGGAAGGAGCTATTATGAGAAAAAGAAAACAAAAAGCATTGATATCAGGTATTACGCTATCAACGGTAGGAGTCGGCATTACGTCTTATATATTAAGCGATGCTGCGAAACGACGGAAAGTAAAAGGACTTGTTCGAAGTGCCAAAGTAAAACTTTCAAGTTTATCTAAAAAACAGCAGGTAAATGCTAGCCTAAATAAAGATGTGCATTCAGATCCTACGTACGTTTCTGAAAGCAATATGATTTCAGAAGGACCTATGTATCAAGATCAGCATAGATAATAAAAAAACTAGTCTTGCCTCGGGCGAGACTAGTTTTTTTATTAATTTTATAAATAGCAGCGTTTATTCATGGTACACTCTCTATATAAGGGAATTATTTTACGCATATTTACAAGTAAAGGAGGAATAGAAGGAGTGATTAGTAGCGGATTATTTGTTAACTTATGTATTTTTTCGTTTTTTGTCAGTATTATGATTGCGATAAGAATATTTTTGTTACAGCGTCTAGCCCATAAATACAAATGGATGAGTGGTATTTATGCAAGTATTGTTTCTGCTATTCTTATGGTATATAGCGTTACGTATCAACAGATTACATATGATTTACGTTTTCTTCCTCTTATTTTGACCGTTCTATACTTTGGTTATAGAGCCGGTGCAGTTGCAGGTATCACTATGGCCGTGTGCAGTATCTATTTAGAAAGTCATTGGTTACTGACTATCTTAATTTTAATTTTCACCTTTTTGTTTTCCCTTCCTCTTATTCGATATAGAAAGCAGTTTTCTTTATTAAAACAATCTCTTCTTTGTTTCTTTATTCATTTTATCGTTCATGTCTTACTGACAAATTACTTCTGGAATACACCTATTCAGTCGCCGTTTTATAGCGAAATAGAATATTTAGTGTTCGGAATTCTCGGACTGGGAGTAGCCGTAGCGACGATAGAATTTTATCGTAAATTTTACGCTGTAGCAGAAGAAGCTGCTTATGCTGGATCAGATTCATGTAAGGATGAAGAAGATTCTTTTTTTGTCAGAATAATGAAAAAAGAATTAGAATATACGAAAGAACAGCTGGAGTCTTTTATTAATCATCACATGGATGCGGTTATTATAACTGATTTAGAAGGGCGAATCTTGCGAGTTAATGAAGCTTATGAAAAAGTGTATGGCTGGAAATCTCATGAAGTCATTGGGGAAAAATATTACGATATAGCAGGAGCTTTTAGTGAGGATGTACATGAGAATATAAAAAAGACTGTTGCTGAAAAAGAGGCAATCAATCGAGTAGAAGTTGTAAGAGCTCGTAAAGATGGAAGTTTAGTAGACCTCCGTATCACCATTTCTCCAATTTTTAATGGGAAAGATGAGTTGGTAGGTTTGTCTGGAGTATGTGTGGATATATCTGAAGCTAAAAAAGCAAAGGAAGAGCTTGACTTGCTGCATCGTAGGCTTAAAGAAAGTGAGTTGAAATATCGCACGTTATTTGAGTACGCAAACGACGCAATTTATTTACTTGAAATAGGATCGGATCATTTTCCTTCTCGTTTTGTTGAAGTAAATGAAGCTGGATGTAAGCGCCTTGGATATACGAGAGAAGAGCTTTTATCCATGCCTTGCCACGATATTATACCTAGAGATTCTGACATTGTTCAAAAAACAGTCGAAGAAATTCGCAACGGAAATCTTTCTTTTACGCTGCAATCACAGTTTACGTTTAAGTCCGGCGAAATAAAAAAATTAGAATATAGTGGTAAGTTGTTCAATATAGAAAACAAAAAAGTGCTTCTTATTGTTTCAAGAGACAGAACAGAGTACTTAAAAACAGAAGAGCTGCTGCAGAAATCTGAGAAATTAGCAGCGGTCGGGCAGCTTGCTACAGCTATTGCTCATGAAATTAGAAATCCTTTAACAGCCATCAAAGGGTTTATGCAGTTATTAACTGAAAAAGCGAGTAAAGAAGAGTTAACCTATATGAATATTATATCCTCTGAAATTGAGCGGATTGAAATGATTACAAATGAATTCATGTCTGTGGCAAAACCACAGGCCGTAACATTTCAGTCGATTGATTTGCAGCTGTTAATTCAACAAGTGATTTTATTGTTGCAGCCTCAAGCAACCATGAAAAACATCTTTATTGAACTTAACTCATATGGAGAAATGCCTTTTGTATATTGTGAAAGCAATCAAATGAAACAGGTGTTTATAAACATTCTTAAGAATGCGATTGAAGCAATGCCTTCCGGAGGAGAAATTAAAGTTGAGCTGAGAAAAAAGGACAACAATCATATTCATATTCAAATTATTGATGAAGGTGTAGGAATTTCAAAAGAACGCATCAAACATTTAGGTGAACCATTTTACAGTATTAAAGAAGACGGGATCGGGTTAGGGTTAATGATCTGCTTTAATATTATCCAACAGCATCAAGGAACTCTTAGTATTGACAGTGAAGTAAACAAAGGGACGAGTGTAGAAATTTGTTTACCGTTAGAATAAAAGGTAATCAGTCAAAGGGAGAAGAAATTTTGCAACAAGTTGTTTAGTAAAGTTATAATATTCTATGTTGGAGTAAAATAAGCAAAGGAGTGGTTACGATTAAACAGAAAAAGTGGATTAACATATTTCGTATTCTGTATATTATTTTTGCTATTATTGCGATTGGAGCATCTTTTGGAGACTATTCTTTTGGGCTTAATAATCCCCGCATAGTCAGTTTAACGGCTCTTGTTTTGGCGGTTATCTGTATTGTTCCGTATTACATACTTCGCTTTAAAGAACAAGCTTCTAAAAGTAAATAAGTTAATATTTGTTATCTTAAAAGAGGCTGGAACAAAAGTATTTTAGTTGAAGGAAGATCCGAACGATTCATCGTTCGGATTTTTTTATTGTTATGGTGAACATGGGTTTAATCTAGCCGGTTGCTTCTAGCGGTTGATTGGAGTGATTTCGTTATGTCTCAGTCTCTTTTTTATCGTCATAAAAGGGCGGTAAATGGGCGAGCATTTTTTCTAGCCTGTACATATGCTATAGAGTAAACAGGCTACGGAGGTGAAGTGAAATGGGATTTTACAACTGGGGTTACGGCGGTGGTTATGGCTACGGCGGCTACGGTAGTTACGGTGGCGGTTTTGCATTAATCGTTGTACTATTTGTTTTATTAGTTATCGTTGGTTGTACATGCTTGAAATAAACAGAAAAAGCACGGATTTACAAAGATTTTAGTAGATTCGTGCTTTTTTATGTTCATAAGAAGGGCAGTACTATAATAAAATAATGTTGTGCATGTACATAAAAAACATACAAAAAATTTAATTAATAGATTAAAAAAATAAAAAAATGAAGAGGAAGAGTAGATTTAAGCCTCAAAAACGGTCTGGAATTTATAATTTTCCTTATAAGTAATTTTTGTAAAATGCTTCTCAGGACTGATAGTAAGACCGAATAATACTTCATAGGTCGCTAGTTTTTATCAGCTGACTTGAAGAATTATTTTACTTGTATGAAAATCAACATAAATGATTTTCATATAGTTTAAATAGGTAAAAAAGACTTATTGTAAAAGATTTATTCTTAATTTTCATAATAATAGGAATATTAAAATAATATATAGACGTAGTAATTTTTAGTTGCTATAATGTTGCTAATTATCACAATTAACAGAAAAATTGCGGTAATTAAATTTACTAGGGATAGGGAGAAAAAACTATGAAAAAGAAAAAACAGGCTTTAAAGGTATTATTATCAGTTGGTATCCTTTCTTCATCATTTGCTTTTGCACATACGAGCAGTGCCGCGCCAAATAATGTACTTTCAACCGAAAAGTATAACAAAGAAATTAAATCTCCTGAGTTTATTTCTGGAAAGCTTTCAGGCCCATCATCACAGAAAGCTCAAGACGTCGTATTTCATTATATGAATACAAATAAAGACAAATATAAATTAGGAAACGAAAATGCTCAAAATTCATTTAAAGTGACAGAAGTAGTGAAAGATCCCGTTGAACAAGCAACCGTTGTACGCTTGCAGCAGGTATATAATAATATTCCTGTTTGGGGATCTACTCAATTAGCACACGTAGCGAAAGATGGAACCTTAAAAGTTGTATCAGGTACAGTAGCTCCTGATTTAGATAAAAAGGAAAAGCTAAAAGGACAGAAGCAAGTTGACAGCAAAAAGGCGATTCAAGCAGCTGAAAAAGACTTAGGCTTTAAACCGACGTATGAAAAATCCCCTTCATCTGAACTGTATGTTTATCAAAATGGTTCAGACACAACGTATGCTTATGTAGTAAATTTAAATTTCTTAAGCCCTGAACCAGGTAACTATTATTACTTTGTTGATGCTATTAGCGGTAAAGTGCTAGATAAGTACAATACGATTGATTCCGTAGCTGGTCCAAAAGCCGATGTGAAGCAAGCGGCAAAGCCGGCAGCGAAACCTGTAACAGGAACAAATGCTATTGGCTCAGGTAAAGGAGTGCTTGGAGATACTAAATCTTTAAAGACAACGTTATCTAGTTCTACTTACTACTTACAAGATAATACAAGAGGGGCGACAATCTATACGTATGATGCAAAAAATCGTACATCTCTGCCAGGTACACTATGGACAGACACGGATAATACGTACAATGCAACCCGCGATGAAGCTGCAGTAGATGCTCACTATTATGCAGGCGTGACATATGATTATTACAAAAACAAATTTAACCGCAACTCCTATGACAATGCAGGAGCTCCGCTAAAATCGACTGTTCATTATAGCAGCGGCTACAATAATGCGTTTTGGAATGGCTCTCAAATGGTATACGGAGATGGAGATGGAACTACTTTTGTTCCGCTATCAGGAGGATTAGATGTTATCGGACATGAATTGACGCATGCGGTCACAGAAAGAAGTTCTAATTTAATCTATCAATATGAATCAGGTGCATTAAACGAGGCAATTTCCGATATTTTCGGAACATTGGTAGAATACTATGACAACCGTAATCCAGATTGGGAAATTGGAGAAGATATTTATACGCCTGGTACAAGCGGTGATGCGCTTCGTTCAATGAGCAACCCAGCGAAATATGGAGATCCGGATCATTATTCAAAGCGCTATACAGGTTCTAGTGACAACGGCGGAGTTCATACAAACAGCGGTATTATCAACAAAGCTGCCTACTTGCTAGCTAACGGAGGAACGCATTACGGAGTTACTGTAACAGGCATCGGCGGCGATAAGCTAGGGAAAATTTATTACCGTGCTAATACGCTATACTTCACTCAGTCTACAACGTTTAGCCAAGCGCGTGCAGGTTTAGTACAAGCTGCTGCTGATCTATACGGTTCAGGCTCTCAAGAAGTAATTTCAGTAGGCAAGTCATTTGACGCAGTTGGTGTTCAATAAGTTATAAACCAAAAGTCGCAAGATAAATGAGGTATCTTACGACTCTCTATACTACCTTACTACCAATAAAGGAGTACTCGTATAAATATATTACAGTACTCCTTTATTTTATGTTAATAAATAAAGAAAACAGATTTCTTCTTGATTTATAAAAATCCACTTCTTATTCCTCCCTTTTATGTCCATTCGAATTATACCGTTGTTTGTTAAATGGAGAGAACACGTTTTAGTAAACGGTCTTATTATAAAATGTTATAATAAAGAAAAGAATTGAATACATACATATGAAAAAGGAGTGGAGGAATCAATGGACAAAATTGCTGTTATTTCAGATATCCACGGAAATCTTCCTGCATTAGAAGCAGTTTTAGCTGACATACAACAACGAGATATCCATCGTATCATTTGTCTAGGTGATTTAGTAGGAAAAGGACCGGATTCAAGTAAAGCGATTGATATCATAAAAGAAAAGTGCGAAGTAACAGTAATGGGAAACTGGGATGACTTCATTACAAAGCCTGCGGAATTCGAAGCGTTGAAATGGCATCAGAAGAAGTTAAGTTCAGCCCAAGAGGCATACTTAAAGGAACTTCCTTTTTCCGTTGAGTTTATGTTGAGCGGAAAATTAATTAGAATGTTTCACGCTTCACCTAGAAGTCTTTATGACCGAATTCAACCTTGGGATTCACTTGAAAAGCGCCTTAGTCTATTTGCTAATACGGAATATACGGAAAATATAAAAGGATCAAGAGAGCCAGATGTTATCTGTTACGGAGATGTACATAATGCATTTATTCAACATATTAAAGGGAAAACGCTATGCAATGTAGGAAGTGTAGGAAACCCGCTTGATTTACCACAAGCTTCCTATCTTATCTTAGAAGGAAAGGATCAAGACGAAAGTCCTTCAGCATTTTCTATTCAATTTGTACGTATTCCATACGATATTGAAAAGGCTATCGAATTGGCGAGAGCTGTAGAGATGCCGGATTTTGAACCCTACGTTCAAGAATTAAAAACAGCTCGCTATAGAGGACTAAAAAATTAAGAATAGAATGTATCTCAACCTTCAGCATAAATGCTGAAGGTTTTTTAGTGGAGTATATGAGGGGTTTTTCAACACCATTAGTATGATACATGCAAATAAAAGTTATTCCGATGAATTTAAGGAAGGGAAAACTTGGAGAAAAACATACAGCATTTGAAAGGAAATAAATTTTATTTTATGAAGACAATATGAAGAGGGCAATTCCATTTGAACATAAAGTCATGCAAAAACGCCCCTGAAAAGCTGTTTTTACCATAACGAGTGGAGGAATACATGATGAAATTTTTTATTGATACAGCTAACCTGGAAGATATTAAAAAAGCATATAAAATTGGGGTATTATCAGGTGTTACCACAAACCCTTCGCTAGTAGCTAAAGAAGGCGTAAAGTTTGAAGATCGCATCGAAGAAATTTTAAAAACCGTTCCTGAAGTAGAATCCGTTTCAGCAGAAGTCACGCCCGACACAGTAACCGCCGATGACATGATTGCTCAAGCAGAAGAGCTGATAAAAATTAATGGAGGAGACAAAAATATAACGATTAAACTTCCTATGACCATTGCTGGATTGGAAGCAACCCGTTATCTAGCTAAAAAAGGCGTAAAAACAAACGTAACGTTAATTTTTACAGTGAATCAAGCGCTTCTAGCAGCTCGTGCCGGTGCCACATACGTATCGCCATTTTTAGGACGCCTAGACGATATTTCAGAAGACGGTGTTTATCTGGTATCTCGAATTGCAGAGCTATTTCGAATTCAACACATTGACTCACAAATTATAGCAGCGTCAGTCAGACACCCAGATCACGTCACACGAGTAGCTCTTGCTGGGGCTCATATTGCTACAATTCCGTATGCTGTAATTGAACAATTAGTAAAACACCCGCTAACAGAGCAAGGAATTGAAAAATTTGCATCAGACTGGGAAAAAGCTGTAAAAAGTTAAATTCACTTAAGGAGAAGACATCATTTTAGTGTCTTCTCTGCTTAAAGGGTATACGAAGATTCTTTTTTTCTATTTTGTAGCAAACAACTTATCAATAATAGGCGAACATCCTATACATATATGCAGAGATGACATACGTTAATAGAAACGAAAGAGGTGTTAAAATGGGCTGTATTATTAACATTGAAAATATCGTGACTAACGGGTTAAAAGACAACTCGAACGTAAGCGTAGGCTGTGTTGTACAAAATAGTCACACGGCAAATACAAAATCGGTAGGAGCTTGTTTTTCGTTTGGAAACGGCTCTCCTGCTATTGCCTCTATGACAAACAGTAATATCGACTTTTGCAAAGGTGAAGAAAATAAAGAGCAGCAATCTTGAAAACAATTCCAGAAAGAGTATTTCTGGAATTGTTTTTTGGTAAGTGATAGAGTTTTGTTAACAAGGTGTTTTGGCTTTTAAAAGAAAAACATTCATGAGGAAGGGGTTGAGCGGTGCTATGAGCATTATTTCTATGATTCCTTATACATACGTTGAAAGAAAAATAAAACGAACACAAAAAGTGACAATTCAGCATTCAAAAGACATGTGCTTATACGCTGATAGTATTGAAACACAAAACGATTGCTTTCACATTAATGACGTATTTGACATCTCTTACAAATGCGTTTCAAAAGACAGCGGCTTTTTATACTTACATACAAATCAAGGGATGTTCGCTTATACCATACAAACCGATCCTTCTGCCTTTATAACAGCATATAAAAATATAAAAACGAAGGGGTGACGCAATGTCACCCCTTCGTTTTTCGTTTCTTATTTTACCCACTGTACAACTTGATCCATACTTCTTCTCGTTTTTCCGCGTTTAGGTTCATGAATTCGATAGCCGAACGCAACCATAACGGAAATATCAAACTTACCGTCTTCTAGTAATCCTTCTTCTTTTAGAATCTCATGTACTTGGTCATAGTTAAATCCTTCAATCGGACAAGAATCAATACCAATTTGAGCAGCTGATGTCATCATATTAGCTAGTGCAATATAAGATTGTTTGCTAGCCCAATCAAATAGTGCTCGCTTGCTTTCGAACAAATGAAAATCATTTTCTTGGAAATCTTTATAACGAGGCATTAATGTCTCTAATACATCATCCGGCATTTCTTTTACGTTTTTTTGAAGATTCAACACATATTCAGAGTCATATCTTGCGTCTGTACGAGAAAGAATAATAACAAAATGACTTGCTGTAGGAATTTGACCTTGTGCTCCCCAAGAAACAGCTTTTAATTTTTCTTTTAAATCTTTATTTTCAACGACTAAAAACTTCCACGGCTCATAACCTACTGAGCTTGGAGATAAGCGCCCTGTTTCTAAAATGAATTGGAAATCTTCATCGGAAATTTTCTTCGCTGGATCAAACTCTTTTGTAGCATGACGAAAGTTAAATGCGTCTAAAATTTCTTGTTTTTTATCTGTATGGTTCATGTGTAAACAACCTTTCTGTAAAAAATATTTAGTGATGAACTGTTCAGAGTAATCTATACCCTGTATAGCTTACAATTAACAGCCAGTTAACATACAATTTGTCATAAAATCCGTTTGCAGATTTATCATAATTCATATAAATCATTCTAACAAGTACGCACATTTTTGTTGTATAGTATACTTTTTTATACTATTGATACAGTTTCATAAGAAGCAGAAAGGAGTCAACAATCTGGGGAGTTTCGTTTTCGAAAAAGTAATTAAGAGGAAGAGAGGAGAAGAGTGATCTTCTCCTTGTTAATTAAATTTTTGTATTTGACTTTTTCGCTTTGTTTTCAAGTTCACTTTTCGGTTCTGTTGAAAATTCAACATCTTTTCCGTGTCCTTGAGGGTTAACTCCAGGAGCTACTTGACCGCGGTTAGCAGATTTTTTTGTACCCATTTTCGTCACCTCCGTTCGGTTAGTATGTACAAAAAGCAAAACAAAAATTAGGAAGTAAAGCGTGGAAAGATAAATAGGAAAAGATTATCTTTAAGCATCTTCATTACATAAACAAGATAGTTACTCATTTAAACGGACATAAAAAAACACCCTTGGAAGGGTGTTTTTTGTTTAAGAATCTGAGCTTGTCGCTCTGTCTGAGTATGGATAGATAGGATCTTTTAATTGAAATTCGTAAGTCACTCCATCTACAAGTCCTACCGTTTTATTGCTATCATAAAGGTCCAGCATAAAAGCAGCCATTTCTTTTGACGTATGAAACTTAGGTACTCGTCCTTCGTATTCAAAATCACTCATATCCATCGAACGCTGTGCAAATTCTGTTTCAGTAGCCGCCGGAGCTAGAACTTTAGCCTGCATTTTTGCTCCTCTTCCTTTTAATTCTTGAGAAAGACCTTCTGTAAATGCACTTACGTAGAATTTTGTTGCGCAATAAGTGACTGCATCAGCAACAATGGTGTAGCCGCCTCCAGAAGAGACATTAATAAGCTGTGTACCTTCAACGTTTTCATAATCTCTTACAAATAAAGATGAAAGAATGGTTAAGGCTTCGATATTTAAATGAAGCATTGTTTCAATTTTAGTTAATTTTTGTTCACCGACAGAAGCAAAGTTTCCGAATCCAGCATTGTTAATCCAAGTTTCTAATTCATACTTTTTGAGTGACTCATAAAACGTATGAGCATTTTCTGCCACGGATAAATCAACCGACTGGACAATAACCTTTACATCTTGATTCAGTTCTTCAACTTTTCTTTTTAACTCTTCTAGCTTGTCCTCTCTACGTGCAGCCAATATAAGATTTTTTCCACGTGCTGCAAAAGCTAAAGCTGTTTCATATCCAATTCCTGAACTTGCGCCAGTGATTACTGTATATTTCATGTTGATTCCTCCATTTTCGATGTTTTCCAATTGATTATAATTGTTAAAGTATACTTTAAGTCAAGCGTTTATTCGATCTATTTTCCCCTTTAGAAGTCTGTTTATAAACATTTGAAGTTGGGTGCTAAACTTTTTTGCTTTTATGCTACACTTGAAACAACAGCCGAAATTTCATTTCATTAAAAGGAGGAATGTATGCGTTTTCTTAATGTGAGTAGAAGACCTAGCTTACTTGCCCAAATTACATTACTTATTACGGTAGTTATTCTTGTGAGTACCGTCCTTGTATGCATTTTATTTTCTGCAATGATAGATGAAATTGTTGAAAAATATGTAGGTAAGCAAGCTATGACAGTAGCAAAATTAGCTTCTGAAGACAAAACGATTGTAAAAGCTTTTAGGAATGAAAATCCTTCTGAGCACATCCAACCTATTGCAGAAAAAATAAGAAAAACCACTGGAGCAGATTACGTCACCATCGCTAATGATAAAGGAATCCGCTATTCTCATCCCAATAGTAGCTATATTGGAAAACATACCAAAACAAGCAACGAAGCTTCTTTAAAGGAGCATCAATCCATTATTTATAAAGGAAAAGGAATTTCAGGATTTGCAATTAAAGCCAAGACTCCCATATGGGATAGCCGAGGAAACGTAATAGGCGTTTCGTCAGTAGGGTTTCTTGTAAGCAATATAGAAAAACAGATTAATGATTATAGAATAAAAATTATTAAATTGTCCTGTATTCCTTTTCTTATTGGAGCATTTGGAGCTTTTTTCATTGCAAGGAGGGTAAAAAGACTAATATTTGGACTAGAACCGGAGGAGATTTCCTTTCTTTTTAAAGAAAAAGAGGCTACCCTTGAATCTATTCAAGATGCTACTATTACTGTAAATGTCGAAAAATATGTAACGTCGATGAACAGAAGGGCCAGAGAACTATTTGGTCATCTTCAAATAGGAGGAGAGATAAAGAACGCCCGTTTAGGACAGCTAATTGATCAAGTGATAGAAAAGCAGCGAGTGTATTCTAACCAGTCCCTTGTACTAGATAGTCAGCAGTATATTTTAGATTTATCTCCTATTATAAGAAAAAAAGAAGTGCAGGGTATCGTCCTTACTATAAGAACTTTATCTCAAATTGAAGAGTTGACAGAAGAGATTTCTAAAATTAAAATGTTTTCTGATAATTTACGTGCTCAAAATCACGAATTTTTAAATAAGCTGAACGTCATTTATGGATTGTTAAAGTTAAAGAAGTATGAGCATGTCATGCAAATGATTTCATCAGAGGTAAAGGAACGCCAAGATATTATTTCTTTTTTAATGTCTTCTGTAAAGGATCCTTTGATTGCGGCATGCTTACTTGGAAAGATCAATCGTTCGAAAGAATTAGACGTTACTTTAGAAATTGACCAAGATAGTAACTTAACAAGTACTTTAGATATCGAAGACGCAAAAAACGTTGTTTCTATCTTGGGGAATTTAATTGATAATGCGCTCGAGGCTGTACGAGAACATAAAGGGAACGTGCTGGTATCTTTTACAGATGTAGGAAATGACCTGATTTTTGAAGTTGAAGATAATGGACCAGGGATATCAAAAGAAGTAGAAAATATGATTTTTATAGATGGTTACACAACGAAAAAAGGTGAAAATCACGGAATTGGATTGGCTATTGTTAAAAGATCTGTAGAGCTGCTTAAAGGTGAACTATACATAAGCACAAGTATGTTACAAGGAGCAAGATTCACATTAGTTATCCCAAAGCTATTAAATAATGAAAAGGAAGAATCGATATGACTGAAAATCAAATTAATGTCATGATTATAGAAGATGATTCTACAGCTGCACAAATTTATGAACAGTTTACTAAGAAACTAGAGCATTTCACTGTTGTTGCGACAGCAGGATCTGGAGAACAGGCTTTAGAACTGCTAACAATATTTACGCCGCAATTAATTTTATTAGACGTCTTTTTACCAGATATCAACGGAGTGGAGCTGCTATGGGAAATCAGAAAGAAGTATCGAGGAATCGATATTATTTTAATAACGGCAGCCAATGATGTTGAAACAGTAGGGGAAGCAATAAGAGGAGGAGCGTTTGGTTATTTGGTGAAACCTGTAATTATTGATAAATTTTTATCTACTTTAAAACATTATCAGTCTACGAGAATAGAATTAACCGAAAATAAAATGATTAACCAAGATAAAATAGACCATTTATTTAGAACACGTCATAACCGCGACACTCAATCAGCAGCTGCAGTAACAGAACTTCCTAAGGGGATTGATAAACATACTCTTCGTTTAGTAAGAGATAAAGTTCGCGAAGTTCAGCAGAGCTTGAATGTAGATGAGTTTGCTCAACTAGTAGGTATCAGTTATTCAACAATGAGAAGGTATTTAGAGTATTTAGTATCTTGTAAAGAAATGCAGGTGGAAATAGTGTATGGAAGTGTAGGGAGGCCTGAGCGGAAATACCGAGTAACTAATTTTACATAAAAACGAGATAGCGGTTCTTTGTCCGCTATCTCGTTTTTATGTAGAAATGATGCATGAAAAAAATGAAAAAAATTACTTTTATAAAAGATATTAAACTTATGTTGATTATCTATGAACCTGCTTTAACAAGTGATACCTTTTTAGTAACGTGTAGCAAACAAAAATGAAACCGTTATCAAAAAGGAGGAAAAATATTCGTGCTTTCTTTATTAGGATTTTTAATGGTTGCAGTATTCATGTATTTAATTATGTCAAAGCGACTTACCCCAATGGTTGCTCTTATCATTATTCCAATTATATTTGGTTTAATAGGTGGTTTTGCTAGCGGAATGGGACCTATGATGCTAGAGGGTGTAAAAGATATTGCTCCTACAGCTATTATGATTTTATTTGCTATTTTATATTTTGGATTAATGATCGATTCAGGATTGTTTGACCCTCTCGTTTCATTCATTTTAAAGGTTGTAAAAGGAGATCCTCTAAAAATCGTCGTCGGAACTGCTGTTCTTTCAATGATGGTTGCTTTAGATGGCGATGGAACTACTACCTATATGATAACGGTCTCTTCTTTGCTTCCATTATATAAACGGCTAGAAATGAATCCGCTTATCCTAGCGGGAATTGCGATGCTATCTATGGGAGTTATGAATATGACTCCGTGGGGAGGTGCTTCTGCTATGGCTATGAGTTCATTAAATTTAGATTCGTCTCAGTTGTTTTTACCTTTAATACCTGTAATGGGTTTTGGACTTCTATGGGTGCTATTTGTTTCTGTTGTCCTTGGAAGAAGGGAAAGAAAAAGGTTAGGAGTTATCAATATTAAACATTCTGCAAATGAAATCGCACATGCAGATGAATTAGAGGGAACAGCGCAACATTTAGACTATCGACGTCCTAAGTTAGTATGGTTTAATTTTCTCCTTACCGTTAGTCTTATGGTGTGCTTAATTATGGACTTTATGTCGCTGATGCTTTTGTTCATGGTAGCGTTTGCTATTGCATTATTAATAAATTATCCAAACATCAAAGATCAACAGCAGCGAATTTCATCTCATGCAAATAATGCGGTAGCCGTCGTTTCAATTGTTATTGCAGCAGGTATTTTTACAGGAATTATGTCTGGAACAAAGATGATTGATGCTATGGCAAATACACTTGTAGGAATAATCCCAGATGCAATGGGTCCTTTTTTGCCAGTTGTAGTAGCATTTTTAAGTGCTCCTTTTACATTTTTTATGTCTAATAATGCCTTTTATTTTGGCGTATTGCCAATTATTGCTCAAGCTGCCGAAAGTTATGGCATTAGCGCAGCTGAAATTGGAAGAGCTGCTATCTTAGGACAACCTGTTCACGTGATAAGTCCCTTGGTAGCAGCAGCTCACTTATTAATTGGAATGGTAGGAATTGAATTTAGTGATTTGCAACGCTTTTTAATTAAGTGGGCGTTAGGAACTACGGCAGTGATGACAATAGCTGCATTAATTTTAGGTGTTATTTCTATCTGATAAAAAAAGACCCCGAAGGGTCTTTTTTTATACTCTTACATTGAACTAGACTGTTCGCTGCAGCTGTTTTTTTTAAAATAGAACTTATAAATTAAAAATCCGCATACAGCCACTACCGCTGCAATTAAAATATAGGTTTGTGCATCTGAAATAAAAGATTGAATGGACTTAAAGTTTCCGATTTGCCCTAACCAAAGCATGGCAATATTCAAAGGAAAGATACCAAGAAATGTGAGCAGAGCAAACGGCATAGGTTTCACTTTAGATAGCCCTGAAAGATAGGAAATGTAGTTTCCGAGCCCTAAAGGACGAGCAATCGCAATACTCCATAATCCGCATTTTTTAAACCATTTTTGTGATTTCTCAAATGCTTTTTTCTTTTTAGATAATTTTTTCTTTACCTTATCCTCTAATTTATAGCCTATCCCATACGGTATAAAGCTAAAAGCTGTATAAACGGCGCTTCCTGCAAGAGCGATTAATAGTAATTTCACTATGTGCATGTTTAATAAGTATCCGTAGGTAAGGGTGAGAAGAGAACCAGGAAACGGCAGGGAGGAAGCCTCAATGGCCAGTCCGCTTAAAAGTCCCCAAATTCCAAATTGTTTCAGTAAGTCTGTTATGAAATGTAGCATAAGATCGCCTCTTTTTCTGTGTCATAACATTCAAATACCCATCTATATGTTCGGAAAAACTTATAAAAGAAAAGAAAATAAAGGAAGAAAGCGGGATGTGACAGGAAAAAATTAGCTTGTACAAGGAAAAAGGAAGGAAGTGTATTTTATAGCTTCTACTCAGAGTGAAATTATAGGAAAAAAATAATTTAGGGTGAATTTTTAAATAAACTACGACTTTTATTCATAGTTTTGATTCCTTTTATTCATTTTACTTATAAAAATAACGGGTGTAAACTTGTTGTGTTGTGAAATAATCCATTATGTATATGTATTGAAAGGAAAGGAGGTTACCGTGTGGTTATTATTGTAGGATTGTTATTGTTGATGTTTTTTGCTTATCTAGGATGGTCTATTATCTGGGTGGCACCTGTTGTTGCTACGTTCGTTGCTTATTTTAGCGGTTTAAAAGTACTGCCTACTTATACAGATGTGTATATGGGAGGGTTTGTAGATTTCGCCGCAAAATGGTTCCCCATCTTTTTATTAGGAGCCGTCTTTGGAAAGCTAATGGAAGATACAGGCGCAGCCAAATCGTTGGCGCAGCGTATTGCTAAATTATTTGGAAGTAAAAGAGCGATTTTAGGGGTGCTAATTGCTTCAGCCATTTTGACATACGGCGGAGTGAGTCTATTCGTTGTTGTCTTTGCGATTTATCCTTTAGCAATCGCGCTATTTCGAGAAGCTAACGTATCGCGAAATTTACTGCCAGCAACCGTTGCACTCGGAGCATTTACGTTTACAATGACAGCGATTCCAGGTACGCCTCAAATTCAAAATCTGATTCCGACTGCTACATTTAAAACGAATGCAATGTCCGGTTCGATTATTGGAATTGTCTCAGGTCTTATTATGGCGGTGGGAGGATATTTATGGTTAGCTTGTCGTGATAAAAAATTAAAAGCTAAAAATCAAGGGTTTACCGAGCCTAATGAATCATCAGTCGCAGCGAGTGAAGAGCAGGACTCGATGAATGTAATATTAGCTATTTTACCGCTGGTTGTCGTTGTCGTGACGTTAAACATTTTAAAATGGGAGCCTATCGTTTCATTATTAATTGGTATTTTTTCTATTTTACTTATTAATTTTAAACACTATAAAACGTTTATTTCTTCTATAAATGAAGGAGCAAAAGGATCCGTGATGGCTGTTATTAACACGAGTGCAGCAGTAGGTTTTGGCTCGGTTATTACAGCAGTTCCAGAGTTTAAAGATGTCACGCATGTGTTGCTAAACATTTCGAGCAACCCGCTCGTTTCAGAAGCGTTAAGCGTTCAAGTGCTAGCGATGATCACGGGTTCAGCATCCGGCGGTATGGGCATTGCGCTTCAAGCATTAGGAGATACGTGGTATCACTTGTCTCAAACGACGAATTTAAGGGCCGATGCTCTTCACCGTATTGCAAGCGTTGCGTCAGGTGCATCTATTTTACCGCATAACGGTGCGTTGTTAACGCTATTAGCCGTAACTGGTCTTCGGCATAAAGAAACGTATAAAGACGTATTTGTTGTTGCATTTATCATCCCGACAATCGCTTTATTTGCAGGAGTCGCATTAGCGGCAGCCGGTATTATTTAAAAACAGGAGGAGAATACACATGGTTGAAAATCAAGTAATTGTAATCACAGGAGCAGCAAGAGGAATTGGGTTTGAAATAGGTAAACGATTCGCAGAAAACGGCGGAAAAATTGTGTTATCCGACATTGATCAAGCTGCTGTAGAAGCTGCAGCACAAAATCTTCGTGAAGCTGGATTTGAAGCGCTTGGTGTCAAAGCCGATGTAACAAAAGAAGAAGAAATCAAACATTTAATTGAAACAGCAAACGTACATTTTGGAGCGGTTCATACGTTCATTAATAACGCTGGCTTGCAGCATGTTTCTCCAATCGAAGAGTTTCCCACTGAAAAATATGAGTTAATGATTAAAATTATGCTAACAGCTCCATTTATGGCGATTAAGCACGCGTTTCCGATTATGAAAAAACAAGGGTTCGGACGTATTATTAACGTTTCTTCTATCAACGGTTTAATCGGTTTTGCGGGCAAAGCAGCTTATAACAGTGCTAAACACGGTGTAATTGGGCTAACAAAAGTAGCTGCTCTTGAAGGCGCAGCACACGGTATTACGGTGAATGCACTTTGTCCTGGCTATGTGGATACACCACTAGTGAGAGGTCAGTTAGATGGTTTAGCTAAAACAAGAAATGTCCCATTAGAGAGCGTGCTTGAAGAAGTTATTTATCCTTTAGTCCCTCAAAAAAGATTACTAGACGTGAGCGAAATTGCTGACTACGCTATTTTCTTAGCGAGTGATAAAGCAAAAGGTGTAACTGGTCAAGCGGTAGTAATGGACGGCGGATATACAGCTCAATAAAAAATAGAATAAGTCATTAAAAGCATAAAGGAGTCTAATGAGCTCCTTTATGCTTTTTTATGTTATATCTATTTTATCGAGCTAATCAACGTTAAAATATAACTAGGCTATACATAAAGGAAGCCTTATACTATTTCTCCTGTAAAGATAAATAGTATGATAAAAAAGCCTACAGTTTAGAAAGGATGATACATATGGTGCAAACAGTAAACGAATTAATTAAACATCCGGTTTTTTATTTTTTTAACGAAATTTCAGCTATTCCTAGAGAATCTGGAAATGAAAAGAAAATTAGTGACTATTTAGTTTCTTTTGCAAAAGAAAGAAGCCTTGAAGTTATACAAGACGAGGCTTTAAATGTAATTATTAAAAAGCCGGCAGCTAAAGGATATGAAGATGCTCCAGCCATCATTTTGCAAGGACATATGGACATGGTATGCGAGTTAAATAAAGGAACTGTGCATGATTTCGAAAAAGATCCGCTTCAACTGCGAATTGTGGAAGATATGCTTTATGCAAATGGTACTACGCTAGGAGCTGACAACGGGATTGCCGTTGCATATGCACTGGCTTTACTAGATGCTCATGATATAGCTCACCCCTCTCTTGAAGTAGTCATTACTACTGAGGAAGAAACAACTATGGGCGGAGCCATCGCTGTAAATCCAGCTCATTTTGAAGGAAAAATCTTTATTAACCTTGATACAGAAGAGGACGGAAAGCTGCTTGTCAGCAGCGCAGGCGGGGTAAAAAGCGTGCTTCGTATTCCCGTAGACTGGGAATCTTCTTCCGATAACTCAGAAACATATAGCTTAAGCATCGGTGGACTGCGCGGCGGACATTCTGGAATGGAAATTGATAAAGAAAGAGGAAATGCTAATAAACTGCTAGGGAGAGTTTTATATGATTTACAACATGAACTTCCCTATTCTTTAAGCAGCATTAGTGGAGGATTAAAATCAAATGCGATTCCCCGTGAATCAGAAGCAATTCTATCAGTTGAGCCTTCTGAGGTAGGAAAGCTAGAAAATAAGATTCGTGAGTGGAACGAAATAGTAAAAAATGAATTACAAGCGGCTGATCCGAGCGCATATGTAAAAATAAACAAATCTTCTTCTGTTGAGAAATGTTTTACAAAAGAAACGACAGAACGAATTGTACAAGCTATTATGCTAACACCAAACGGCGTTCAAAGCATGAGTATGAATATCAAAGGATTAGTAGAATCTTCTACCAACTTAGGTGTGATTACGACGACAGAGTCTGAGATTGTTTTTCAAAATGAAATCCGCAGCTCAGTAAAAAGCTTAAAAGAAAAAATAGTAAGTCAAGTGCACATACTTGCTCAAGTAGTCGGAGGAAGAGTTGAAACAAAAGGCAATTACCCTGAATGGGCGTACAATGCAGATTCAAAAATTCGCGAATTATGTAAAACGGTTTACAAAGAAAAGTATGGGGAAGAGGCGGAGATCATCGCCATCCATGCTGGAATTGAATGCGGTATTTTCCTGGAAAAAATCTCTGGATTAGACGCCATTTCGCTCGGTCCCGATATGTACGACGTTCATACACCTGATGAACACCTGAGCATTCCGTCTACTATTAAGACATGGGAATACTTATTAGCGGTATTAAAAGAAGCAAATAAGATATAAAGTTATCAGCATCTCTATAATTTTTAAAAAAGAGCTTCTGTAAAGGAGCTTTTTTTCATTCGTCATTTAGCAGATAATAAGCAGAATCCCGTCAACACGTCAGGCAATTGAGAACATTTATGTAAGCGTTTTACAAATAAAGGTTTTAAAACGGGCCTAAAAGAGGTAAACAATTACTAAAACGATAGACAAATGAGTTCAAAACAAGCTCTGCAACTAATAAATTAGTAGGGAGAGAATATATATGAATGATAATAGTCTTATCAAAGATCCCTTTTTGGAAAAAGGAGAAATTGAATTTTTAGAATTAAGGAAAGACGAAATACGTTATCTAAAGTTCGATCGGTTTTTGAAAGTGATTAAAGCACTTAATCAACGCAGTGATAAAGGCTACCAGAGTCTTATGCTTTCCGTTGATGGCTTTAAAGGTAATTCAAGAGAATTATATGAGATAGAGGAGTTTCGCAGATACGTAAATTTGTTAATTAATCAAGTTCCTCAAATATTATTTTATATTCACGATAAAAACAAAATGACTAATCAAATTTTGAAAAGTCTATCAAACAACAGCAGCCAACCGGCCTCTATAGATCCTAAGAGAGCACGTTTAATGATTGATGCCATACAGGAGCAAGTAGAGAAAACAGAGGATAAAGAGATAAAGGAGAATCTTTCTGAATTCGTATGTAAAATCCAGAGCTTTGTGAACCAGTATTAACAGTTCCCAATAGAAAAGCAGAATCCATATTATAAAAAAGTACGAGAACTCAAAGTTTCTCGTGCTTTTTTATTGGAAAAACAGTAGAAAGAGAAAAGGAGTATCAACATAGATTGATAAATAACAAATAATAATGGTAAAGCTTCATATTCTGCCGTGAAATAACAAGGAGGAATGAACATTGCATCATATTGAAATAAGAAGACCAAAAATAGAAGACCGCGCAGAACTCCACGAGCTTTTTAATGAAGTAATCACAGATACCTTTCATAAAGAGGGTCTATCTGAAATGGTGAACGATATACAAATAGAAATTGAAAGTAAAGAACAATATTTAAAAAGTGACCTTGATAGCGGTGGAAAACACCGATTCTTTTGGCTCGGAATAGATACGTGCACCAATAAGATTATTGGCTGTATTGAATATGGTCCTGCTAGTGAATTAATTACATCGTGTACAAAAGGAGAGCTGCAAGGATGGATTGAAATCGGCACAGTTTTTGTTCATCCAAAGTACCAAAGAAAAGGTGTAGGCACACTGCTTTTACATACTATGCTGCTTACGCTTCAAAGCAGAGAAATTAAAAAAATTTGTTTGGACAGCGGATACAAAAATGCTCAAGAAGTATGGAAAAACATATTTGGAATCCCTGATTATTTAGTAAAAGATTACTGGAGCAAGGGGTATCATCACATGGTTTGGAAAATATCAGCAGAAAGTACGCCCATAGTATTTAAGCTCAGTTATAACGAAGAATAAGATGTCTCCTAGAAAATAGCCGGTACGTTTCTACCGGCTATTTTCTACTGTTAAGCTGTTTACATATGTTCAATTATATATTAGTGTATTTTATTAAATATAATACCTTGACTGTCATAGTAATATGATTTAAATTATACATAAAGAGGTGATACTTTGGTATATGCAAAAATGTCTTCAGATTTACTTCGGGGACATACAGATACAATGATTTTGAAATTACTTCTCAGCGGCGATAAGTATGGTTATGAAATTAGTAAGCTTATTTACACCTACTCTAAAGAGCAGTATGAGTTAAAAGAAGCCACAATGTATTCAAGCTTGAAGCGCCTGGAAAAAGACGGCCATATTCTTTCTTACTGGGGAGATGCTGTACAAGGCGGCCGCAGAAAATATTATAAAATTACAGAACAAGGAAAAAGCGTATATAAACAAAACAAAGAAAATTGGGAGCAAGCGAAAAAAATTATTGATTTATTGTTGTGAGAAAGGATGATGTTATAAATGAACGAAAAAATAAAAAATCATGTGCATAACATTTTGGCTCCTTATCAGGCTGTAGAAAATGTTCAAGATCTAGAAGAAGAACTATCACAGAACTTGCAGGAAAAATTTACAGATTACAAAAAAGACGGGCATAATGAAGAACAGGCTTATTATATGACAATCAATTCTATCGGTGATATCACAGAACTGATTCAATCAATGAATGTAGAAACAAAGGAATTAAAGCAAACCGTCCCTATGGATTTTTCAAAGACCGAGCTTACAAAATCTGATTTTCGTTCTGTATCGGTGTATAAAGGGAAATTTAATGCCAGTAATTTGAATGAATCTGATTTTAGCTATGCAGATCTTACAGACAGCATGTTTAAAAGCAGCAATTTAACGAAAGCAATATTTCATCACGTTAATTTAACAGGCGTACAATTTAAATGGGCAAATTTTAAACAGGCCAGTTTTAAAGGCTGTATCTATGACAACACGTACTTTAAGCAATGTAATTTAACAGACATTGTATTTGACGAAGAAACATTTAACGGAACAATCTTTGAAGGAACATCATTAAAAAAAGCTTCATTTCGCCACGCAACTTTGCTAAATGTACAGTTTCGAGGATCAGATTTAAAGAAATCCGATTTTGAAGGTGCAAAAATGGATAAATTGACATATAACTTTTTAAAAAGTGCCAAGATAGATCTTAGTAAAGTTACGGTTATTTAAAGGCAAAAAAGACCTCTCTGAAGGTCTTTTTTTATGGACATATAACAATTCTTTTTAAGAGCGAGCAGGATAGTTTATTAGAGAGCTAGAACACATTCATAATACGAACAATTACGGCAACAAGCTGAATATGAGAAGAACATAATCTTATCTTTGAAATAATAAAGCTTTTATCACTTATGTGGAGGAGTATGGAAATGTCTATATATGAAATTTGGAATGAAGTGGATCTTTATATGAATGATAAGCTTATACAACCTGACCCTATTCTTGATGAGGTATTGAAGGCAAATCAAGAGGCTGAATTACCTGCCATCGACGTATCGCCTAGTCAAGGAAAGTTTCTGCATTTGTTAGCTTCATTAAAAGGAGCTAAACGCATTTTAGAAATTGGTACTCTTGGAGGGTACAGCACGATTTGGCTAGCCAGAGCTCTTCCCAAAGACGGACAGCTAATTACGCTCGAATTAAGCGCTCAGCATGCAGAAGTAGCAAGAGCTAATTTAAAAAGAGCGGGAGTAAGCCACTTAGTAGAAGTCATTGTCGGCCCCGGGCTTGATACATTAGCTGTATTAAAGGATAAGGGAACAGATCCGTTTGATCTTATCTTTATTGATGCTGACAAGCCGAATAACCCAAATTACTTGAAGTGGGCTCTAGAATTATCGAAAAGAGGAAGTCTGATTATTTGTGATAATGTTGTTCGTCAAGGGCATGTGGTGAACTCAGAAAGTGAAGATGAAAATGTAAAGGGAATTCGTCAATTTATGAATGCTCTGGCTCAAGAAAAACGAATCAGCGCCACTGCTATACAAACCGTTGGAAGCAAAGGCTATGATGGATTCATTGTAGGGGTTGTTGAATGATAAAACTTGTATTACATCTAAAAGGAAACGGAGACATAACTAAATCTATCCAATCAACAGCTAGAAGCAAATACATACATGAAACCTACGTTCATCATCATCCTAAAAAAATCCGAACGAGCTGGATTCTCGACCAAACTCGTTCGGATTGTCCTTCAACTAACATACTTTTGTTCTAGGCTCTTTTTTAAAGGGGCCCCAATTTATCTGTCATTTGTTTTTCGGTTAAAAAATTAATCAACTCTCGTACAGCAAATGAACTGTAGTGTTCTTTTAACAGAATAATTCCAAGTTCCCACATCATTTCAGGATCTGCAATAGGCACGGTAGTAATATTGGGATCTTTCACTTTGGCATAAAGCGATTCGGGCAAAATAGCAATACCTAGCTCTGCCGCTGTTAATTCAATAATTAAATCCCATTGAGAACTTTTATACGCTATAGAAGGCACAAAGCCTGATTTTAAAGCATCTTGAATTAACCGGTCGTGCAGCGTAAATTCTTCACTGAACATAATGAATTTTTCATGCTCCAATTCTTTCATCCAGACGGAAGAACGTTTTGCTAAAGGATGGTTTCTATGCGCGTATAAAAGAAACCTCTCCTTAACGAACGGGTATACGTGAAAATGCTCATCATGACCGCTTGTGAGAGGAAGCATAACAATCCCCATATCTACAAGAGCCTCTTCCACAAGTGCCTCAATTTTTTTCGCTCCAAATTCAATAAGCTCTAGAGATACTTTAGGGTATTGTTCATTAAATGCTTTTGCAATCTTCGGAAAAAACAAGGTCCCAATGAGCGGAGGGACTCCCATCTTGATTTGCCCTGTTTGCAAGTTCATTAAATCTCCCAACAAGTGAGGCATGTCTTTTAACACCGACAGAGCTTTAGTTGCCTGATGATACACGACTTCTCCTGCATCGGTTAGCTTTAATTCTCTTGATGAACGATCAAGAAGCTCAAATCCTAGTTCATTTTCTACTTTTTTGACGGCTTTACTTAAAGCCGTTTGTGACAAATGAACTTGCAGCGCTGCCTTTGTAAAATTTTTATGATTCGCTACCTCTATAAAGTATTCTAAGTCTCTGATTTCCATGTGAAACTCCATTTCTGCAAACTGTTTATCCTTTTTCTTTACTCTTTATTTTAACCATTAAATTATTTACTGTAAATGCGCTGATTAAAAAGGGGGAGGATATATCCAATGAATAAAAACAGGGAAAGGAAATGAACTAAAGTTTCTGTCGAAATTGATTGATAAAACGAATAATCTTTTTGTAGAGAAACATAGATTTTGCTACTAGCTGATGAGGAATATAAAGACTTTTGTATGTGCGTTCGGGCAAAAATGCAAAACTTATTAAAATAACTGAAAGTCCAAAGGCTGCAGCTGTAATCTCTAGCCAAGAAAACATCATATCATTCCTCCTTTTACAAACCTATTAATAGAATATGTAAAAGTTCGAAAGGAGGTTGTACGATAGCCCCATAACGAGCGGGGTTATGAAGTTCTCTCTAAAAATAAAATGACGTTAAAGAACGCAGGCGCTGCGCTCTTTAACGTCATTTTATTTTCGTTCTTCAGCTTGATGCTCTTGTTTGTTTTGCTCAGTAAGACGTTTTTGATGAGCTTTTGTTTCTGCGCTTACGTGATTCGCATCATTCGGTTGATTCTTTTTTGAACCTCCTGCAGCGTTACTCATTAGACGACACCTCCAGTCCGGTTATGAAACATACCTATAGAATGTGCGTATTTACAGACTTTATACACTGCTATCGATATTACTGCACACTAAAAAAGCAAGGGGAGAGTCACTAAGACTGTTCCCTTTGCTTTTTTGCTAGGCGACTTTATCGGTGGTGATAATTTTGTTAATCCAGTCTTTTCCTTCTGTAAACCTTGTAACAAGCATGGCTGTTACTGTATTTCCCGTACTGTTTAAGAGCGTAGCAGGGGCGTCAATAATTGTGGAAATGACCGCAATAATAGGCAGGACTTCTGGGGAAAATCCGTAAATTGTAATGATTAGCATTTCGCCAATCATACCGCCTCCAGGAATCGCTCCCATTACGGCTCCAACTAAAAAGGCTACGCCTAATATGCTCAAAATACTCGTAGCAGACGTCATATCTTTGCCAAACAAACTGAATAAGAAAACAATTTTTAGAATACCGCCGATAACAGAACCATCTTTATGCGTGTTTGCTCCTAATGGAATCACCGTTTCAGCAATATCCAGCGGCACACCCATTTTCTTTGTTGCATCTAAATTGACTGGAATAGATGCAGCAGAAGAACAGGTAGCAATAGCGGTGATAGAAGGAGCAGCTGCATTTTTCCAAAACAGCTTAATTCCTGCTTTACCGCCAGCAATCCATGCGTATAGCGTAAAGAAGCCAAAATAGTAAACGATTGCAATTAATAAATAAAGAATAAATGCTCTAGCGTACCCTTGTAAGATCTTTGGTCCAAGTTCTCCTACTACAGTAGCAAAATAGCATCCTAAACCAATTGGAGCATAGTACATCACAATTTTAACAACCTTCATCGATACTTCTTGACCCGAAGTCAGAAATTTCGCCATAGGCTGTCCTTTTTCACCAGCCATCGTTGTAGCAATACCGAAAATAACGGCAAAGACAATTAATTGTAAAATATGCTCTTTCGAAAATAACTGAACAAAATCAGGTACAGTAAATGTACTAACAAGCTGAGTTAAAAGCGTCATTTTTTCAGCTGTATTTTCACTGTTACCCATTAATTCTTTAATGGCAGAAGTATCTACGTTGTGCAGCGGATTGTAAAGTGATGCGCCTAAAAAGCCTAGAACGGCTGAAACAGCAGCGGTGGTGACAAACACAACGGCAATACCTAGCATAATTTTACCAAGACGTTTCATTTCGTTCATGTTTGCGATTGCCGAAGCCACACTAAAAAAGACAAGGGGAACGATAATCATGAACATTAAATTAAGAAACAAATCACCAAAGGGCTTTACGACTGCCACATCGGGCCCGATAGCATATCCTGCTATCCCGCCAATTAAAATAGCGAGAAGCAGAATAAGCGATGATCTGTACGTTTTAAATACACTTAAAACCATAGTTAGATTTCCTCCAAACAACAATAGCTTCTTTACTACGCAAGAACAGCTATTATTTGCTCATTGCATACGTAGTAACGACCGGCTTAACATCTTTACGCACCAAATCTTCGTATGTTTCTCGCTCTACAGCAAGACGAGCTTCTCCATTTTTTACAAATACAACAGCAGGGCGCGGAATACGGTTGTAATTGCTAGCCATTGAATAGTTGTAGGCACCTGTAGAGGACACTGCTAATAAATCTCCTTGATTAACGCGCGGTAAATCGATATCCCAAATAAGCATATCTCCTGATTCACAGCATTTACCCGCAATTGATACTGTTTCATCTTTTTTATCCGTCACTCTATTAGCCAAGACAGCTTCATGTTTTGCATCGTAAAGAGCAGGACGGATATTATCGGTCATACCGCCGTCAATTCCTACGTATTTTCGTACACCTGGAATCTCCTTCGTTGATCCAATTGTATAAAGCGTTGTACCTGCTTCTCCTACGATGCTTCTTCCAGGCTCAATCCAGACTTCTGGAAGCGTATAATTCTGTTCAGTTAACGTGCGGCTTAGCTTTTCTGTCAGTGCATCTACATAATACTCAACTGGAAGAGGAGAATCGCTTTCGGTATAACGAATACCAAAACCACCACCTACGTTTAAAACTTTTACTTCAAATTCCATTTTATCACGAATGCTGAATAAGAAATCAGTTAAAATATCAATGGCGCGAGAAAAACCATCTACTTCAAAAATTTGCGAACCAATATGACAATGAATGCCTAAAAGATCGTAGTAAGGCTTTTCTAACGCAGAACTTACCGCTTTCATGGCTTGGTCATTGGAAAGACCAAATCCAAACTTGGAGTCTTCCTGTCCGGTCATAATATATTCATGTGTATGGGCTTCAATCCCTGGAGTAACACGCAGAAGAATAGATGCTTTCTGTTTGCGCTCAGCTGCTAAGGCATGCAAAACTTCAAGTTCGGTAAAGTTATCCACAACAAAACAGCCAATATTCGCATCAAGAGCCATTTCCATTTCTTCAATCGTTTTATTATTTCCGTGAAAATGAATGCGTTCAGCTGGATATCCAGCTTCAAGCGCTGTAAATAATTCGCCTCCTGAGACCACATCTAGTGACATATCAAGCTTCGTTAAAAGGCTAGCCATTTCCATACAAAGAAATGCTTTCCCTGCATAGGCGATTTGATATGAAAATCCGCTTCTTCGAAAGGCTGAATGGAAGGCCTTGCATTTCGTTTCAATTAATTCTTGATCGTAGATGTATAGAGGAGTGCCGTATTGTTTTTTCAGTTCGACCGTATCGCACTGCCCAATTTCTAAATGATTGTTGTTGTTAATTTTACTCGTTCCATGTAAGTACATAATCCGTATCCCTCCATTTTAAATCATTCAACTATAACTTTGAACTTTGATGGTCAGTAGAAAAACACAAAAAAGACCCGTGAAGTGATGTTCACGCGTCTTGGTTTCATAATAATAAAGTATTATTACATTCTAGGCATCAACATCTCTTCAATAGCTCTCCACAAACCAAATGGTTTGTGACAGCTCAGCATTTATTCAATACTGAACCAGTATATGAACACAATGGATGTTTATATACTTCGGCACGAAATCCCTTTTACTTATCTTCACAGACTCCATTAGTCTCCAATAAGTGACTCTTGATTTCATGCACCTCTATTCTCAGAGAGGAAAATTATATTTAAATGTAACTCCTATTATATTTCCTTTTCCTCTGTCTAGTCAATGAAAAGTTAAGGCATAGGAATATCAAAGAAGATAAATAAAAAAGCTATGAAGCTTCCAGATAGTATCCAAGCGACCAGTGCTGTCTTCTGATGAATGACTAAAAGTGAGAACGTGACAATATTGAAGAGAAAAGAACACAGCAGCGACCATCCATAATGATGAGTGATACTGTGATTAACATAAGCAATGAACTCAATCACAGTAAATAAAAGCGCCCACAAAAGAATCCACCACAGCCGGCCGCTTACATGCAGCGGCAGCCTTCCTAAAAAAAACCGGTATAACAAAAGGATAAATAATTAAGGTTATTCCAAGGGAAACCATTAGGTGATCGGGTAGAAAAAGGTGATCAATACCAACAGGGTGAAATACCCATACGCGGTGATGAAACAGCAGCACTTCATAAAGCAAATTCCCTGTGACCCAAAACAGCAAAGTAGGATAGTATTCTTGATACCTTCGCCACTTGCCAAATAGTAAACCAAGAATGATGAAAAATAATACAAATGAAGATTGCATACGCTCTCCTTAAAATAATGGTTATTTCTTTTTATTTACATATTATAGTGGTTTTATTCTTTCATTTTTTTATTCAGAAACTATAATAAAAAAGCGGTAAGCGCAGTGTTAAATATGGGTGATCACTATTTGTGGTTTGCTTCATCTCACCATAATTCCCGTAAAAGAACTTATTGCGCTTTTGTTTACAATGAAAGGAGCTATATGTCAAAGTCAGCAAGACTCAAAAATAAGCTCAAGATAGCTTCGCCTAGTATGTGACTTCTTTTTTTGCTATGCTAAAGTTGCGTACATATAGCATGAGAATATTAGAAGAAAGAAAAGGGTGTTTTTGTATGAAAACATACATCGTAGTTGGAGCTGGGGTACTTGGAGCTTCTACAGCATATCATTTAGCAAAAGCAGGAGCAGATGTGACATTGATAGATCGCAAGGATGCTGGTCAAGCTACTGATGCAGCAGCAGGAATTGTTTGTCCATGGCTTTCGCAGCGTCGAAATAAAGCATGGTACCGCTTAGCAAAAGGCGGCGCTAAGTACTATCAAACATTAATTCAGCAATTAGAAGAAGATGGAGAAACGGATACGGGATATAAGCGAGTAGGAGCAATTAGCTTACATACTGATGAGCAAAAGCTTAAAAAAATGGAAGAAAGAGCATATAAGCGTCGGGAAGAAGCTCCTGAAATAGGCGAGATTACACGTTTATCCGCTAAAGAAACACAGGCTTTGTTTCCGGTTCTTTCGGAAGAATACAGTTCAGTTCATATTAGTGGAGCCGCTCGCGTTAACGGAAGAGCTCTTCGAAACGCACTTGTGAATGCAGCGAAGAAAAACGGTGCAAAAATAATAGAAGGAAACGCAGAACTACTTTATGAAAATAATCAAGTAACGGGCGTTTCCGTAAATGGACAAACCCTTCTAGCAAGTACAACAATCGTAACGGCAGGAGCGTGGGCAAATCAATTACTAGAGCCTCTTGGAGTGGAATTTTTAGCAAGCTTTCAAAAAGCGCAAATTGTCCACTTGCATCTCCCTGATGTAGATACAAAAGACTGGCCCGTTGTGATGCCTCCAAGCGACCAATATATTCTTTCATTTGAACAAGGTCAAATTGTCATTGGAGCAACACATGAAAACGACACGGGCTATGACTTGAGGGTAACTGCTGGGGGGATGCATGAGATTTTTTCAAAGGCCTTATCAATTGCTCCCGGCTTAACAGAAAGCACAGTCTTAGAAACAAGGGTAGGGTTTCGACCATTTACTCCAGGCTTCTTGCCAGTCATTGGAGCTCTTCCGGCTTACGAAGGAATACTAGTAGCGAATGGTCTCGGAGCTTCAGGCTTAACGTCGGGTCCTTATCTTGGTTCAGAGCTTGCTAAATTAGCACTTGAAATGGAAATGGAAATTGATCTTAGCGACTATGATGTAGGAGGAGCTATCGAGTCTTAAGCAAACAGAATGAATGAAAACAAATAGAAGTTCGCAAACTATAACTACTATATGATGAAAGGAAGTAGATTGTTTGCGAAAGATTATGATAAGTGCAGCAGCAGCTTTTTTATTTATGAGCGCGACGCCTGTATTAGCGGAAAACAATCCTCAGCCAGAAACAAAAGACGTGCAGCTGACGTCTCAGCAAAAGCAGGAACTGTCCGTGCTGTACAAAGAAATGCTAGCAAAAAAGAAAGAAATACTTTCAAAATATGTGGAGTACGGCGTGCTAAGCAAAACGGAGAGTCAAAATATTTCTTCACATATGGAAAATCGCTATCAGCATATGGAGCAAAATGGTTTTGTGCCAAAGCGACACTGTCATAAAATGCATCATTCAAAGTAATCCCTCTTCACATAAAAAAGCGCCTTTACAGGCGTTTTTTTTATGTGAATGAATGGAAAATATCCGCTTCTTTATCTAGTAAATTCTAAAATCCTCATGTAAAATTAAGAGAATGAGAACGAGTAGGAAAGATGTTAGTGAGGGGTAGGTAAATATGAACGATGAACGAAAATAAAAAAATAGTCCGATTACATGCAGAAAATCATTCAGCTGAGGCGCTAGGAATCATATTTGCTTACAAACAAAAAGATGACCATCTTGTTTACAGTATGTATCAAGGTGAAAGCGTTCATGAGCAAAAAATACCTCTAGAAGAATGGGTCTCGTATGAGCATTTTTTCGAAGCACTAAACAAAAAGAAAAAGCTTATGTACGAGCTTCAAATAAATGATAAACGCTATGTAGTAAACTTAACCCCTTTATCTTACACAGAAAAGCCTGAAATTATGGGACATTGCGTGAATATAACTAGTTATCAGGAGAAAAAAGAACAGATTCAGCCTTTTATTTATCATAACGCAGATGCTGTTGCTGTCGTTGACTTAGAAGGGAAAACGCTTCAAGTGAACCCTGCGTTTGAGAATACATTTGGCTGGACGTTTGAAGAAATTCATCAAAAGCCTCTTCCGATTATACCTTCGTTTTTAAAGGAGCCAGTGTGCGAACTTCATAAGACCATTCAATCAGGTGAATCGAAAACGGAATTTGAGACGGTCAGACAGCATAAAGACGGTCATTTAATTAATGTAAGCGTCACACTATTCCGCGTTGAAAACATGAATGATTGGCCGCTATGCATTGCTTTTGTCTATCGAGATATAACATCACGCAAGCAGGCTGAAACGGATTTAAAAGAAAGCGAACAGCGCTACCGAAGCTTGATTGAGTTATCGCCGGAAGCGATTATCGTGCATAGTGAAGGGAAAATTGATTACATCAACCCTGCAGGAGCCAAAGCGCTAGGATACAAAAGTCCTCAAGACGTATTAGGAGCTTGTGTTTATCAGTTTGTTCACCCTGATTACTATGATGTTGTAAAACAGCGAATTTATCGAATGAAAACAGAAAATAAATCTGTAGACCTACAGGAAGAAAAGTTTATTCATAAAGACGGTCATACGATTGATGCTGAAACCATTGCCTTTCCTATTCCCTATATGGGAAAGCAGGCCATTCAAGTTTTGTTTCGTGATATCACAGAACGTAAAAAAACTGAAAAATTGCTGCGTGAATCCGCTCAGCTTTCCTTAGTCGGACAGTTAGCGGCTGGTATTGCTCACGAAATTCGAAACCCTCTGACGGCGGTAAAAGGATTTATGCAGTTATTAAAAGAAACGAGCGGTCAGCCTTACTATGTAGAAATGATAAATCATGAGTTAGATAGAATTGAATTGATTACCGATGAGTTCTTGAGTCTTGCAAAGCCGCAGGCGAAAACCTACAAAGACAAACATATCCAAGATATTTTAGAGAATACGTTAAAGCTAGCTGAGGTGCAGGGAATTACAGAGAAAATTCACGTGAAAAAAGAAATTGATCTTCATCTTCCTCTCGTAATATGCGAAGAAAATCAGTTGAAACAGGTGTTTAGCAATATATTTAAAAATGCAGTCGAATCTATGCCAAGTGGAGGAACCGTAACGATTCAACTAAAAAGGTTTAATCAGGAGAACCTTGTTGTCCGGTTTAGCGATGAGGGGCCAGGCATCACGCAGGAAAGAATGCAGCATTTAGGAAAACCTTTTTATAGTACCAAAGAGAAAGGAACGGGGCTTGGACTGATGGTGTGTTATAAGATCATTCGAGAACATAAAGGAGAAATTAACTTTGTAAGTGAACTTGGAAAAGGAACTACCGTAGACATTCTTTTGCCTTTTAAAAAGTAGATTCTACTTTTATAAGCATGAAACCTTTTCTAAAGGGGAATACATGTTAGTGAACGAATAATGAGGTTAAAATAGGAGGGAATAAGATGGAACGCATTGAAACGGGAGAGATTTTTACAATTTTAGACGAAAATGATCAAGAGCAAGATATTGAAGTGCTTGGAAAAATGACGATTGAAGGGCACGATTATATTGCTGTTGCGTTTGTTGAAGAAGTTTTAATTGAAACAGAAGAAGAAATTGATGTTTTCTTTTTGAAAATTGAAGATGATGGTGAATGGTCTTCAATTGAAGATGACGATGAATTTGAAAAGGTATCAGCCGTATTTGAGGAAATGACATCCGCGTAAAAAGAGAGGTTAAAACCTCTCTTTTTTTATTTTTAAATAATATAATATTTAGAATTTTTCTAAAAATACCTTGCTGAATTATTTCCCTTCATTTATGATGAATATGTAACATACCAACCGGTTAGTAAGTAAATGAAAGCGAGGGACTACCGTGTATTTTTCTTACTCTGACAAAGTAGTGAAGCTGCAAGAAGAATTGACCTCTTTTATGGAAGAGCATATTTACCCAAATGAACGGCTATACGAACAACAGCTGAATGAACAGCCATCTAGATGGTCAGCTGTTCCTCCGATCATGGAAGAGTTAAAAGAAAAAGCAAAGCAAGCTGGATTATGGAACTTATTTTTGCCAGAAAGCGAATACGGAGCGGGTCTAACAAATGTCGAATATGCCCCTCTTTGCGAAATTATGGGCCGTTCTATTATTGGACCAGAAGCTTTTAACTGCGGAGCTCCTGACACCGGCAATATGGAAGTACTGGTTCGATACGGAACGTCCGAACAAAAAGAAAAATGGCTAAAGCCGCTGTTAAATGGAGACATTCGCTCCTGCTTTTCTATGACAGAACCGGATGTAGGTTCTTCTGATGCCACAAACATTCAGTGCAGTATTGTAAGAGAAGGCGATGAATATGTGATCAACGGAAGAAAATGGTGGTCTTCAGGTGCGGGAGATCCTCGCTGCAAAATTGCTATTGTCATGGGAAAAAGCGATTTTACCGCATCTAAATATGAACAGCAGTCTATGATTCTAGTTCCTTTAAATACGCCAGGAGTTAAAATTGAACGAATGCTGCCAGTCTTTGGATACGATCACGCTCCTCATGGACATGCTGAAATTCATTATGACAATGTGCGTGTGCCAGCGTCTAATATGATTTTAGGCGAAGGAAAAGGGTTTGCTATTGCTCAAGGCAGATTAGGGCCTGGACGTATTCATCACTGCATGCGTTTAATAGGAGCAGCGGAAAGAGCGCTTGAAGAACTATGTAAGCGTATTCAAAACCGTTCTACGTTTAATAAGTTGCTTTCCCAGCAAGGGGTTATTCAAGAATGGGTGGCAGAATCGCGTATTGAAATTGAACAAGCTCGCTTATTAACATTAAAAGCTGCTTATATGATGGACACAGTTGGAAATAAAAAAGCGCGGAAAGAAATTGCTATGATTAAAGTAATGGCTCCTGCTATGGCTTTAAAAGTCATTGATCGCGCCATTCAAGCATTTGGAGCAGCAGGTGTTTCAGAAGACACGCCGCTTGCGGCACTTTGGGCAAATGCCCGAACTTTACGCCTTGCTGATGGTCCAGACGAAGTGCACAAAGCACAGCTTGCAAGACTTGAGCTAAAACCCTATCAAGAAAAGGAGGCAACCTATGCACATAAAGGATTTGTTTGATTTAACTGGGAAAACAGCTATTATTACCGGCGGAGGCAGAGGATTAGGAGAACAAATGGCAGAAGGGCTTGCAGAGGCAGGGGCAAATATTGTTCTATGTTCGAGAAAAAAAGAAGCATGTCAGCAAGTGGCCGATCGATTGGCCCGCCTCGATGTAAAAACGCTCGCCTTAACTTGCGACATCAGTCAGCCTGAAGATATTAAAAATGTCGTGCACCAAACAATTGAAATATTTGGACGCATTGATATTTTAATTAATAACAGCGGAGCTACGTGGGGTGCTCCGGCTGAAGAAATGACTCTTGAAGCATGGCAAAAAGTGATGAATATTAATGTTACAGGAACGTTTTTAATGTCCCAAGAAGCTGGAAAACAAATGATTAAACAAAAAGCTGGCAAGATTATTAACATTGCTTCAATTGCCGGTCTTGGAGGAACAGATCCTCAGTACATGGATACAATCGGGTACAACACGAGTAAAGGAGCGGTCATTACGTTTACGAAAGATTTAGCTGTCAAATGGGGACAGCATAATATTCAAGTTAATGCGATTGCGCCGGGATTTTTCCCTACTAAAATGTCAGGTGCGATTATGGAACAAGGCAAAGATTATTTTCTAAGTCAAACCCCTTTAAAACGCTTTGGCTCCGAAGCTGATTTAAAAGGAGCAGCTGTTTTTCTTGCTTCTGCGGCGTCCAATTATATTACGGGAGATATTCTGACAGTAGACGGTGGAGTTCATGCTATGTGAATAAGAAAGGAGTACCTTGATGGAAGACGTTAAAAAATGGTTTACACCTTATCCAGAAGCCTATACTCACGACATTCACATCGAAGACATTTCACTATTTGATATGCTGAAAGAAACAGCCGAACGTTATCCTGCTCATACGGCAACACGCATGTATCAGCATACGCTAACGTACCAGGAGCTGTATCATTCAGTTCGCGTATTTGCAGGAGCACTACAGAAAAAAGGGATTAAAAAAGGAGATCGTGTAGCAATTATGCTGCCAAACTGTCCGCAATATATAATAAGCTATTTCGGCATTGCAGCAGCGGGCGGCATTGTTACTCAGGTCAATCCTATGCTTGTCGAACAAGAGCTAGAGCATATTTTAAACGATTCTGGGGCAAAAAGAATAATTCTGCTCGATGATTTTTATACGAGACTTCAAGAGATAAGAAACCGCGTTGATATAGAAGAAGCGATAACTGTAAGCTTGCAAAAACCTTTTGTTCCTGCATCACCAGACCTTTCCTTCCTAGATTTTTTAACCATAAAACATGAATTTAATCAGCCGGTCATCCATCCAGCACACGATATTGCTGTTCTTCAGTATACGGGAGGAACGACCGGACCATCTAAAGGTGCGATGCTTACACATACAAACATTTACACAAACGCAGTTCAATCATACGAAATATTTAAGCATGATATTGAATTAGGAAAAGAAAAATGCTTAACCGTTATTCCATTGTTTCATGTATTTGGTATGACTTCCTGTATGCATTTATCGATTCTTTGCGGAAATGAAATATTGCTATTGCCGCGTTTTGATTTGAAAGAAGTATTAAATACAATAAAAAAAGAGCAGCCTAGTATTTTTCCTGGTGTGCCAACTATGTATGTCGCGATTACCAATCATCCTCAGGCAGAAGAATACAACATTGAAAGTATTCGCATCTGCAACAGCGGCAGTGCGCCGATGCCTGTTGAGCTGATGAAAGAGTTCGAACGAAAAACGGGTGCTAAAGTGTTAGAAGGGTACGGCTTATCAGAAGCGTCCCCCGTGACGCATTGCAACCTGCCGTTTTGTGAGAGAAAGCCGGGTACTGTCGGACTTGGCGTTCCACAAACTGCTTATAAAATTGTAGACGTGGCTACCGGAACAAAAGAACTGCCAAGAGGAGAGCTTGGAGAAATAGTAATTAAAGGGCCTCAAGTTATGAAGGGCTATTGGAATCAACCTGAAGAGACGGCTCACGCGCTTAGAAACGGCTGGCTGTACACGGGAGATATTGGACAGATAGATGAAGACGGGTATTTATCCATTGTTGATCGCAAAAAAGATATGATTATTGCGAGTGGTTTTAATGTGTACCCTCGAGATATTGAAGAAGTTTTATACGAACACAGCCACATTAAAGAAGCCGTTGTAATTGGTGTGCCGCATCCTTACAGAGGAGAAACCATTAAAGCGATTTTGGTAGTGAAAGAAGGGAAATCTCTTTCCGAAGAAGAGCTTACTTCTTATTGTCGACAGCACCTTGCAGCTTATAAAATTCCGCGAATCTTTGAGTTTCGCGCTGAGCTTCCTAAGACTAATGTAGGGAAAATTTTACGACGGGCACTACGAGAAGAAGTGGTGAAAGAAACGATGTAAATAAGCTGAACATAAACAAACTTTTTCAAAAGCTCCCTCTAAGCCATGGTATAATTTGTGAAAATGAGAAAAGACAGAGAGGGTTTGACGATGAAAGATTTGATGATGGAACGAAGCATTCAGCTTTTTGCTCAAAAAGGTTTCAAAGAAACGTCGATTCAAGATATTGTAAATGAATTAAACGTCACAAAAGGAACGTTTTATTATTATTTTAAAAGCAAACAAGAGCTTTTAATGGATATTCACCTTCAATATATTGAAAGATTAATAGAAAACCAAGAGGCGATTCTTGCAGATAAGAAAACATCTTATCCAGAAAAGCTGCACAGTATTATTTTTAAACTTGTTCATGATATTGAGAAAGAAGGTCTTCGAGCTAAAGTGTTTTTTCGAGAGATGCGTCATTTGAGTGAAGAACACTTAGAACAAATTATTCCAAAGCGCGATCGTTTTAAAGAAAATGTACAAGAGATCATTGAAAAGGGAATAGAAGCAGGGCAGTTCCGTTCAGATTTGCCTTCAGATATCGTGACGCTAGGCATATTAGGAATGACAAATTGGAGCTATTTTTGGTTTCAGCCGGATGGAGAAAAATCAGATCGAGAAGTTGCGGCTATTTTTTATAAGATGCTGATGAAAGGTATTGAGTCATAGTAGCTGCTAGGCTAGACAGTGCTCGTAAAAGGCGGGAAAGTATAAGCTCTTTCTCTCCTTTTATATTAAAAGGAGGTTATAACATGAATAGTAAAGATATACAGCGTATTGCTGTTATTGGAGCAGGACAAATGGGACATCAAATCGGTATGCTTTGTGCACTCGGAGGATATGAAACAATTATTCAAGATATGAATGAACAATCACTCATTAATGCAAAAGACAAGCTGGAAGCAATTATAGGCAAGTGGGTTCAGAAAGGAAAAATCTCTTCTGAGGCTAAAGAAGCTGCATTTCGAAGATTGTCTTTTACACACACATTAAAGGAAGCGGTTTCAAGTGCTGATTTTGTAATTGAAGCTGTGGTAGAAAAGTTAGATGTAAAACAAAGTGTCTTTAAAGAAATAGATGAGTACGCACCAAGTCACGCCATTTTAGCATCGAATAGTTCAACAATTGTTAACTCGCTTATTGCAAGTGCAACAAACCGTCCAGAGCAAATCGTTAACATGCATTTCTTTTTCCCTCCCCTTGTAATGGACTGCGTAGAAGTTGTGATGAGTGAAAAGACAAGTGAAAAAACAGCTCAAACGACAATGGACGTTTGCAAGCAAATTAATCGCACAGCAGTCCTTCTGAAAAAAGAAATCTCAGGTTTTATTGCTAATCGAATTTTAGGAGCGTTGCAAAAAGAAGCCGTTTTCCTTTATGAAAATGGATACGCAGATTTTGAAGATATTGATACGATTTGCAAAAAAGCGCTCAATCACCCGATCGGTCCTTTTGAATTGATGGATCTCTCGGGAATTGACGTCGGATATTTTGTGATGCAGCAGCGCTATAGCGAAACGGGGGATCCAGCGAACAAGCCAGCTGCGTGTATTGAAGAAAAAGTTCAAAAAGGCGAGCTTGGACGTAAAACAGGAAAAGGTTTTTACACATACCACACACAAGGAGTGAAGTAATGATGAAAAAATTTGTACGTGTTGAAAAAGAGGAGAAAACGGCAATTGTAACTATTGATAACCCGCCTTTAAATGTAATGAGCCAGACTGTTGTGCAGCAGCTTGAAGAAACGTATGAAGAGCTTAGTAAAGATCCTGATGTCATTACAATCATTTTAACAGGAGCGGGTGACCGGGCGTTTATGGCTGGAGCTGATATTAAAGAGTTTCCTCAGTTAATGGGGCAAAGCGGCATTAAAGAAGAGTTTATGAAAACTCATCGTGTTTTGCAAAAACTTGAAAACATTGAAAAACCAACAATTGTCGTGTTAAACGGTTTAACGTTTGGAGGAGGATGCGAACTTTCACTAACCGCTGATATACGCATTGCCGAAGAACATGCTCAAATCGGTCTTCCGGAAGTGAAGCTCGGATTGTTTCCTGGAGGCGGCGGAACTCAGCGTCTTCCACGCGTAATCGGCGTTTCTAAAGCTAAAGAGTGGATGTTTGCCGGCAGTCCTGTTTCTGCAGAAGAAGCGCTTCATGCAGGCTTTGCCAATCATATAACACCTAAAGGAAAAGGGCTCGAAAAAGCAAAAGAGCTGGCTAAGAAATTTAACCGTCACTCTCTTCCGTCACTTTCTCGAATTAAGACAGCGGTAAACGAAGGAATGAATCGTACATTATCTGAAGGTCTTGAACTTGAGGCAGAGCTGTTTGAAGAAGTCTTTCAAACAGAAGATATTAAAGAAGGAGTATCAGCATTTATTGAAAAGCGTCCCGCTGTTTTTTCACATAAGTAAAGGAGGAGAAGATCATGTATGAAACACAGGTCAAAGTGCGCTTTTGCGAAACAGACGCACTCGGTCACATTAACAATACGAGCTATTTCATTTATTTAGAAGAGGCCCGTATTGCTTTTTTTGAAGAAATGGGAGCATCCATGCATACAAAAAAGTGGGAGTATATTTTAGCGTCTACTAAATGTGATTTTGTTGCGCAAGGTTATTTTAATCAAGTGCTAATGATTAAAACCTTTGTATCTAATGTCGGCAATAAAAGCTTTACAATTGGTCATGAAATTACCGACAGCAAGACGGGATCGCTGATTGCTAAAGGAGAAGCTGTCATCGTGTACTTTGATTTTGATGCACAAAAAAGCGTGTCTATTCCAGCGGACATTAAGCAGTTTTTGATGAATTATAAAGTAGCTGTTTAACTATAAAAAAGCAGGTGGTAAAAGAATGTCACAAATCATTCCTGTACGAAAAGGAGAGGAATTAAACACGGAAAAACTGCATCAGTTTCTCCGTGTTTCGATTCCTAATTTACCTAAAGAGCCTCTTTTAATCAAGCAATTTGGATCAGGTGCGTCCAATTTAACCTATGCTCTTTCAGTCGGAGAGTGGGAGGCGGTGTTGAGACGCCCCCCCTTTGGGCCAGTTGCGCCAAAAGCGCATGACATGCAAAGAGAATACAAGATTTTATCTGTTTTATCGAAGTCTTTCCCTCTCGCTCCTAGACCGTATGTGTTTTGTGAAGATGAGACGGTGGTCGGGAAATCCTTTTTTTTAATGGAGAGAAAGCACGGTGTTCTCATCGACACAGCGTTTCCAGAAGACGTGAAAGGAACTGACGAACTTTGCCGTTGTATTTCAGAACAAATGGTGGATGTCCTTGCTCAGCTTCATGATGTTCCTTATAAAGGCACGCTTCTTGAAAAAATCAGCAAGCCCGAAGGATTTTTAGAACGTCAGGTACACGGCTGGATTCATCGTTATGAAAAATCAAAAACAAGTGACATACCGGAAGTAGAAGTCCTAAAAAAATGGTTGACCACACACATCCCCACTACACAGCATTCGACCATTATTCACTATGATTACAAGCTTAACAATACGTTATTTTCACCGGATGGAAATAAAATTGTAGGATTATTTGACTGGGAAATGACAACCGTTGGAGACCCGCTTGCTGATTTGGGAGTGGCGCTGAGCTACTGGATGGAAGACAGCGATCCTGAACTTTTGAAAAGAGGACTCGGAAATCCACCTGTTACTGTGCAAAAAAGCTTTTATTCCCGTCGAGATTTTGTAGAAGCATACGCTAAAAAAAGCGGACGGGATGTTTCACACATTGACTTTTACCTGAAATTTGCGTACTTCAAGCTTGCTGTCATTTGTCAGCAAATTTATTACCGTTATAAAAAAGGCCAAACAAATGATAAACGGTTTTCACAATTTGGAGATTATGTAAAAACACTAATTATTCATGCTCTGCACACAGAACGAGGACATATATGAAAGGGAAAATTCACGTAATACTCAAAAAAGAAGAGCTTCTTGCCAAAAAGCTAGAAGGAAAAACGGTTGTTATATTTGACGTCTTATTGGCTACGTCAACAATTGCGGCTGCTTTACAGCAAGGAGCAATAGAAGTTATTCCAGTAAAAAACGAAGAAGAAGCGCGTGAAAAATCAAAAACGTACAAGCCTGATGATATTGCGCTTGTAGGCGAATATAGAGGGAAAACGATTGAAGGCTTTTTTGATCCGAATCCCAGCACGTTAAAGGAGCATGTTCAAAATAAAACGGTTATTTTATCCACGACTAACGGAACCGTAGCCATTCATAACGCTGAAAAAGCAAACCATGTATATACAGCTTCGCTTTTAAACGGAGAAGCGGTTGCCAGTGCTGTTTGTCAGCAAGGTCAAGATGAAACTGTTTTATTGGTTTGTTCAGGTTCAGCCGATCGCTTCTGTCTAGAAGATTTGTATGGAGCGGGGTATTTTATAAGCTGTCTGCTGCAACTAAAAACATTTCATTTGACGGATGCTGCAAAAGCCGCACTGCTTTTGTATGAGGCTTATGAGCATTCACCTGTTGAAATATTGAAGCGCTCAGCCGTAGGAGAAATGCTCACTCAGTACGGCTTTCTAAACGAAATTGGCTTTGTAAGCCGGAAAAACGTCTATTCCGTAGCTCCTAAGGTAGTGAAAAAAAAGCTAGTAAACGGGGAGGAAACGATATGTCTGAAATGAAAACAGAAGCAAAAGGCGGATCATTTTTACTAAAAAAAACATCTACGCATCACGTTTATACACCCGAAGACTTAACGGATGAGCACCGTATGATTGCTCAGACAGCAAAGCAGTTTATTGAAAAAGAAGTAGACCCTTACCATAATGACATTGAGCAGCAGGATTTTAATAAAGTAGTAGAATTGATGCATAAAGCAGGCGAGCTTGGACTTCTTGCTCACAGTATTCCAGAAACATATGGAGGACTAGGTCTTGATAAAGTAAGCAAAGGACTCGTCGGTGAAATCATTGGCCGGACAAGCGGATATGGAGTCGCTCATTCTAATCATACATGCATTGCGACACTTCCTATTACGTATTTTGGCACCAAGGAGCAAAAAGAAAAATACTTGCCTAAATTGGCAAGCGGCGAATATATTGGGGCCTACTGTTTGACAGAGCCAGAAGCAGGTTCTGATGCTCTTGCAGCCCAAACAAAAGCCGTATTAAATCCTGAAAAAACGCATTATGTATTAAATGGAACGAAGCAGTACATTACCAATGCTGCCTTTTCAGATACGTTCATCACGTATGCAAAAGTAGACGGTGAACATTTTACCGCTTTTATTGTAGAAAAAGGTTTTGAAGGACTGTCTCTCGGGCCAGAAGAAAAGAAAATGGGAATCAAAGGGTCGTCTACTCGTCCAGTTGTTTATGAAGATTGTTTAGTACCCGTAGAAAACGTACTTGGACAAGTAGGAAAAGGTCACTTGATTGCGTTGAACGTCTTAAACCTCGGACGTTTTAACTTAGGTTCTGCATGTATGGGCGCAGCGAAATATGCGTTTGAACTTGCTTTAGCTTATACAAAAGAACGCAAGCAGTTTAAAACAGCTATTGCGGAATTTAATGCTTCAAAAGAAAAAATAGCAAAAATGGCGGCTCGTATTTTTGCATCTGAATCTATTCAGTACCGTACAGCCGGTTTACTAGAAGAGGCGCTTGGTGGCTTATATGAAAGTGGAAATCATAAGTTAGTAGCTAAACAGCTGGCTGAATTTGCAATGGAATGTTCAGTTTGTAAAGTGTACGGGTCGGAAACTCTTGATTTAATTGCCGATGAATCGCTGCAGCTTCATGGCGGTGCGGGGTTTATTCAAGAATATAAAATAGAACAAGTATATCGTGACTCACGCATCAATCGTATTTTTGAAGGTACAAATGAAATCAATCGCCTTTTGCTTCCAACTCAGCTTCTAAAAAAAGCAGACAAAGGAGAAATAGAGCTGAGCAAACAAGTAGAACATGCTGTTAGTGAATTGATGAGCGGTCAGTGGGAAATATCTTCAAATGAACTTCTAGCAAGAGAAAAGCAGGCGGTTATTACCACAAGACATTTATTTCTTGCTTTGTTAGGAACAGCATTCCAAACGTTTAACGCCAATCTAGCACAAGAACAAGAAACGCTGATGAAGCTCGCAGAAATTGCTATTGGACTATTCGCTATGGAGTCATCTGTGCTGCGCGCGGAAAAAGCCGTGAACAAAAATGGAGCAGAAAAAGAAAAATTAAAAAGTAAGCTGTCAGCAACGGTTGTTAGTGAAACGCTCTTTGAAATTGAAAAGCAGGCTCGACAATTAATAAACGGGATGTTAACGGGTGAAAAACACCGACAGTACCGCACAATTCTTGGAAAATGGATGAATGATTTGCAAAGTGAAGGAGAGTTCACGCGCAATCGAGGCATTGCCCGTGAATTTATCGACAGCGGGCGATATGTTGTATAAGGAGGGATATTATGCGTTTTGAAGGGCAAATAGCTGTTATTACAGGAGCTGGAAGCGGCATTGGAGAAGCGACCGCTCAGAGAATGGCGAAAGAAGGAGCTCACGTCATTCTTGTCGGGCGAACGAAAGAAAAGCTAGTACAGGCTGCATCGGCTATTGACACACGGTGTGAACGAAAATGCACGGATATTTTCCCAGCTGATGTAACGAAAGAAGAAGACGTCAAAGAGCTGGCTGAGTTTATAAAAGAAAAGTACGGACAAATTCATTTATTAATTAATAACGCAGGCGGATCAGTTAATTCAACAATCAAAGAAACAACGCTTGAACAGTGGAAACACGTGCAGGACGTCAATTTAACAAGCGTATTTCTTGTCACAAAACATTTGATTCCTTTTTTAACTGAAGAAATAGGAGGAAATCGATCTATTGTTAACATCGCTTCTCTTTCAGGACATAAAGCCGGGGCACAAATCCCTCACTACAGCGCTGCTAAAGCTGCTTTAATTAACTTTACAAAAGCAATGGCGTTTGAGTTAGCTCCCCGTGGAGTCAGAGTAAACTCTGTGTCTCCTGGATTCGTAGAAACACCTTTAACGCAGCCTGGACTTGAAAATGAGCGCTTCACTAAGGCAATCGAAAAAAATACGGCTTTAAAACGTGTAGGTGAACCAGATGAAATTGCAAACGTTATTACTTTTGCAGCGTCTAAAGAGGCATCTTATATGACAGGAAGTGATTTATTAGTAGACGGTGGGTGGCTTATCGTTTAATGCAAAGTAAAGAGGAGGGAATCTGGATTATGAGTGATTTAGTAGTAGAAAAGCACGGGACTATTTTATCTTTAACGTTAAATCGGCCGGATCGTTTAAATGCATTCAGTGAGGAAATGATTGAAAAGTTAACAGCTGAAATAAAACAGGCGCAAAGCGATGAGTCTATTAAAGTGGTTATATTAAATGGAGCAGGGCGCTCGTTTTCTGCCGGAGGCGATATAAAAACGATGGGTCAAGCATCCGGATCTGATGTTTATGAACATATCGGCCGTTTAAATGAATGTATTTTAGCGATGCAAAATCTAGAGAAGCCAATTATTTCAGCAGTTCATGGATTTGCAGCAGGAGCGGCTTTTAATTTAGCTCTCGCTTCTGACTTTATCATTGCGTCAGAAGAAAGTCGGTTCGTATTAAGCTTTTCTCAAGTTGGATTGATTTCAGACGGAGGAGGCCTTTACTTTCTTACAAAGGTCGTTGGTCCCCATAGAGCGAAGGAACTATTATTTTTAGGAGAGCCTATGGATGCCGATACGGCTTACAAAGCTGGTTTTTTAAACCGTGTAGTACCGTTAAATCAGCTGAAAGATGAGGTCACATCCTTTGCAAGTCGCTTATCACAAGGACCAACCAAAGCGTATGGGAAAATGAAAAAAATTGTCAACGATTCCTTTCATTTAACATTAGAACAAGTCCTTGAACAAGAAAGGCTAACGCAAGTTCTTATGGTAGAAACAAGAGATCATCAAGAAGGAATATCTGCGTTTAAAGAAAAAAGAAAGCCACTATTTCAAGGGAAATAAGAGGGGGATATAAGATGAAAGCCATTCAATTTACGCAGTACGGAGGACCTGATGTTCTTCAAGTTATCGATATTGCACGCCCTGTACCAAAAAAGAAAGATGTGCTCATTAAAGTTGCGGCAATCGGCGTTAATTACGCCGACGCTGCACGACGTGAAGGAGCATACGTAGTCGAAACACCGCTGCCTTTTATCCCAGGCTCTGAAGTCGCGGGCGAAGTGGTTGAAGTAGGCGAGGATGTAAAAGGGATAAAAGTAGGTACAAAAGTCGTGACGCTGCTGGGATCTAATCGAGCAACAGGATACGCTGAGTACACGCTGGCTGACTCAAGAGGTCTTATTCCTTTGCCGGAGAATGTGGATTTAACACAAGCGGTTGCTTTGCCTCTTCAAGGACTCACGGCTTATCATATTTTAAAAACAATGGGTCGCCTTGAAAAAGGAGAAACCGTCATCGTTCATGCGGCAGCAGGCGGCGTTGGAACCTTAGCTGTTCAGCTTGCCAAAATTTTTGGAGCTGGAAAAGTTATTGCTACAGCGAGCTCCAAAGAAAAGCTTGAGCTTGCAAAAAATCTTGGAGCTGACGAAGCGATTAACTATACAGAAACAGGCTGGGAAAAACAAATTTTAGAAGTAACGGAAGGAAAAGGGGCCGATATTATTTTAGAAATGGTAGGAGGGCATATATTCTATGAATCTCTTCAATGTCTTGCACCATTTGGACGCCTCGTTTTTTACGGAATGGCTAGCGGAAAACCTGTAAAATTTAACCCTGCCCGCCTGATGGAAAAAAATCAATCGGTTCTAGGCTTTTTCTTACCTCAAATGATAGCAAAACCAACACTTTATCAGCAAAGCCTGCATGAGCTATTAAACTACGTAAATGCCGGTCAGTTAAAATTAATGCTGGGCGGCACATTTTCACTTGATGAAGCGGCAGATGTACATCGTCTGCTTCAAGGAAGAAAAACGACCGGAAAATTAGTATTAGTTCCTTAACAAAACAGCTTCCGTCTCTAATAGGGATGGGAGCTGTTTTGGTTTAAAAAATTGGCTTTCACCTGCCAAGTTTTTAAAAACTGCTTAATAATTTGGCATAAAAATCAATGTTTTTTACTAATTTCTTCTATATTTTAACACTGGCATGGAAGTTGCATAATAAGTGTTTGAACATATAAAGGAGGAATTGAATATGGTGAGAAATGGAACGGACCGCGTGAAGCGGGGAATGGCAGAAATGCAAAAAGGCGGCGTTATCATGGACGTGATCAATGCAGAACAGGCAAAAATTGCAGAGGCAGCAGGCGCTGTTGCTGTTATGGCGTTAGAGCGTGTTCCAGCTGATATTCGTGCAGCAGGCGGCGTGTCTCGTATGGCAGACCCAACAATTGTTGAAGAAGTGATGAACGCTGTATCCATTCCAGTTATGGCGAAAGCTCGTATTGGCCATATTGTTGAAGCACGCGTGCTAGAAGCAATGGGTGTAGACTATATTGACGAAAGTGAAGTACTCACTCCAGCTGATGAGGAATATCACCTTAACAAAAGTACATTTACGGTTCCATTTGTATGCGGATGCCGTGATTTAGGGGAAGCAGCAAGACGAATTGGTGAAGGTGCTTCGATGCTTCGTACAAAAGGCGAACCAGGAACAGGAAACATTGTCGAAGCAGTGCGTCATATGCGCCAAGTAAACGCTCAAGTACGTAAAGTTGTAGGCATGGATGAAGACGAGTTAATGACAGAAGCAAAACTATTAGGTGCGCCTTATGAGCTATTACTGCAAATTAAACATGAAGGCCGTTTACCGGTTGTAAACTTTGCAGCAGGCGGTGTAGCAACACCCGCGGATGCAGCGTTAATGATGCAGCTTGGAGCAGACGGTGTGTTCGTTGGATCAGGAATCTTCAAATCAGACAACCCTGAAAAATTTGCGCGAGCAATCGTGGAAGCAACAACGCATTATCAAGACTATGAACTGATTGCAAGCTTATCAAAAGGATTAGGAAGTGCAATGAAAGGAATTGAAATTTCATCATTATTACCAGAAAATCGTATGCAAGAACGCGGCTGGTAATGAGTAATAACTTTTAAACTTAGTTAGGAGAATGATCATGGGGAAATATACGATAGTCGATAAAGAAACGTGTATTGCGTGTGGTGCATGTGGAGCTGCGGCACCTGATATTTATGATTATGATGATGAAGGAATTGCGTTCGTTATACTTGATGATAATCAAGGCACGGCTGAAGTGCCCCAAGAGCTGGAAGACGATTTAATAGATGCGTTTGAAGGCTGTCCAACAGAGTCCATCCGTATAGCGGATGAAAAATTTGATGGAGACTCGAATAAATTTCAATAAAGCGGAATAAATAAAAAAATAGAAAGTTTTTTTAAAAGAAAAGAAGGATTTTGTCTAGAAAAGGCGAAATATTAGTTATGTAAGAATATATCTTTTTAAAAATGAAAGCACTTACATAACTAAAAGCATATGAGTTAATCTCATTTGACCTTTCAGAATTATTAGTGTAAAAGTGCGGAGTAATTAAATAGTTTTTAAAAGGAGATTAAGGGGCATGCAAATACTGAATACAGTCATTGTGACAGGATATGCAAAAGCTCCACAGGGAACTTCCATGTATGAAATGTATAAGCATGCGGGAATTGTACTAGAAGTGGATCTGACAGAGCATAAAATTGTAAATGCTGAGTTTACGTTTATTACGGAGCTGACGCAAAATTTTTTCCGGAAGCTGCTTATTGGTTACTGCCTTGCAGATGGAATTGAACCTCTTATTGAACGTATTCAAAATTATTATTTTGCTCCATCTCAACAGGCGATTATCGTAGCGCTTCAGGCTGCAATCCAACGTTACTGGGATAATGTGAATCAAAAAATTACATAGCGTTTGGTTAGAATAAAGTGAGAAGACAACCTCTTTTCATGGTCTTATTAAAACCAAGCAGACACACACACTTTACAAAGAGTGGGGACATCCCTGTTTCTTTGGGGAGTCAATGTGTCCTGCTTGGTTTTTTTCGCGTAAAGCGCTGTGAAATATAAAAAGAAAAGGAGGAAACAAAATGAACAAAATCATCACGCGCGAAGAAGCAATAGAAAAAATAACAGATGGCGCACGCATTATGGTAGGTGGATTTGGTCTCGTTGGAAGCCCGCTTAGTCTGATTGAAGCGATTGCCAAATCAAACCTTAAAGACTTAGAGATTATTAGTAATAACCTCGGTGAACCTGGAAAAGGATTAGGTGTATTGGTTCAAAGAAAACAAGTAAAAAAAGCCATAGGTTCTTATTTTACTTCCAACCCTGAAGTTGTACATGCTTATCAACAACAAGAACTCCAAGTGGAGCTCATCCCGCAAGGAACAATGTCCGAGGCTATTAGGGCAGGAGGAGCAGGCATCGGAGGATTTTATACGCCTGTGAGCGTAGGGACTCAGCTTGCGGAAGGAAAAGAAGAACGAGTATTAAAAGGAAAGAAATATGTTTTGCAAGAATCGCTGCACGCAGATGTAGCTCTAATAAAAGCTAAAAAAGCAGATCGACTCGGAAATCTTATTTACAGCAAATCAGCGAGAAACTTTAATCCAATGATGGCAACGGCTGCTGATATCGTGATTGCTGAAGTAGAAGAAGTGGTGGAAGTTGGGCAGATTTCTCCTGAAGAAATTGTAACTCCTCATTTATACGTTACTTATATCGTAGTGAAAGGAGAACAATAAGATGAACGTCAAACAATATATTGCTGCGCGTGCTGCAAAAGAGCTTTGTCACGGAGATGTAGTGAACTTAGGAATCGGCATTCCTACTTTAGTTGCTAATTATATTTCACCCGATGTTCACGTGTTTTTACATTCAGAAAACGGGATTCTTGGCGTTGGCCCTACTCCTGAAGAAGATTATATAGATCCAGAACTTGTGAATGCTGGAAAGCTGCCCGTCACGGTTTTGGAAGGTGCCTCATTTTTTAACAGCGCTGATTCCTTTGCCATGATACGGGGAGGCCATGTGAATGTATCGATTCTTGGAGTGCTTCAAGTAGATGAAGCAGGCCGAATTGCAAACTGGGCTGTTCCTGGGAAAAGTGTTCTTGGCGTAGGAGGAGCAATGGATTTATTAGAAGGCTCAAAAAAAGTTATTGTTACGACTCTTCATACGAACAGCCAAGGAGAGTCAAAGCTAGTTGGGGAGTTAACTTATCCGCTTACTTCAGAGCGACGAGTCGATATGATTATTACGGAATTAGCTGTCTTTTCGGTAACAGACCTTGGTCTTGAACTTCTTGAAACAGCTCCGGGTGTTTCTTTAGAGACAGTGCAACAAAAAACCCAGGCTTCTTTTCGCATCTCTAAATTATTTAATAAAAACAATGAGGTGACAGCATAATGGCAGTGATTGTAAATGCATTTCGAACGCCTATTGGAAAGTTTGGCGGTTCGCTTGCAGATACGCTTCCAGAAGAACTAGTCTCTCTTGTGATGAAAAACAATTTGTCTTCAGCGGGATATACTTCAGAGATTGTTGATGAAATCATTGTCGGACAAACGAAACAAAGCGCTCATGCTCCTAATATAGCGAGAGTAGCCGGGCTGAAAGCTCAATTCTCTGAACGTATTCCAGCTTATACCGTGCACCGCCAGTGCGGTTCAGGCATGCAGGCTGTAATGAATGGAGCTATGTCCATTTTATCAGGTCAAGCCGAAGTGGTATTAGCCGGAGGAGTGGAAAGCATGTCTCAAGCACCGCACTATACGGTAGGCACTCGTTTTGGTTTTCACGTTGGTGATTTAACACTCTATGACTCTAATACAGAAAGTCAGCCAAAATCACAGCCTGAAACGTTATACGGAACGTTTACGATGGGACAGACGGCCGAGTGGCTCGCTGAAAAATATAGTATTAGCCGCACGGAACAAGATGAGTTTGCTTTTTATAGTCAGGAAAAAGCTAGGCGGGCTATAGAACTTGATTTGTTTGAAGAAGAAATTATCCCGGTACCTGTAAAAGAAGGAAAAAAAGGTATGAGGCATTTTGCAACAGATGAATTTCCTCGTCTTACTAGCAAAGAAAAGCTTGGTGCGCTTAAGCCTGTTTTTCAAAAGAATGGAACGGTGACAGCCGGCAATTCATCCGGCAGAAACGATGGCGCTTCAATGATGCTGTTGATGTCGGAAGAAAAAGCTGAGCAGCTTGGATTAACGCCTATGGCAAAGGTTGTGTCGTTTGCCGCAGCGGGCGTCTCTCCAAAGGAAATGGGAATTGGCCCCGTTTCTGCTTCGCAAATTGCTTTAAATAAAGTCGGTTTAAGCTTAGGTGATATGGACTTGATTGAATTAAACGAAGCATTTGCCGCTCAAAGTATTGCTTGCTTAAGAGAATGGGACATCACATCAGAAAAAGTGAATGTAAACGGAGGAGCGATTGCGCTTGGCCATCCTTTAGGATGCTCCGGGGCAAGAATCATCACAACTCTGTGTCATGAGCTCCAAAAGCAAAAAAGACGATACGGCCTGGCTACTATTTGCGTTGCAGGAGGATTAGGAATGGCGATGGTGGTGGAAAGATGGACGAAATAAAAAGAGATTATGTGTTTCATAGAGATTTAACAAAAAAGTATCCAATGATTACGCATGGTGAAGGAAGCTACTTAATAGATGAACAAGGAAAAAAGTATTTAGACGGCTGCTCCGGCGCCGTGGCGGCAAACTTAGGGCACGGTATTGCGCAAATAGCCGAGGCGATGGCGGAGCAGGCAAAAAAAGCGGCGTTTGTTCATACATTGCGTTTTGAAACGGATGTTTTGCATAAACTTGCAGGCAAAATTGGAGAAATGGCGCCGCTTCATTTAAACAAAGTCTATTTTACATCAGGAGGATCAGAAGCCAATGAAAGTGCATTAAAATTAGCAAGGCAATATCACAGAGATGCCGGAAAGATGCAAAAACACATCGTAATCGGAAGGTGGCAGTCTTACCACGGAAACACGATAGGGGCACTATCAGCTGGAGGAGATGTAAAAAGACGATATCCTTATACACCCAACCTTTTACATTTTGCGCACGTCTATTCGCCGTATTGTCATCGCTGTCCGTATAATCGCAATCAAGAAGACTGCGTGGCAAATCAAAACTGGAGCTGTATCACCGATATTGAACGCACCATTTTAGAGCTTGGTCCAGAAAATATTTCAGCTTTTATCGCAGAGCCCATCGTAGGAAGTCAGCAAGGAGCTGTTGTACCTCC
>Ga0209796_10000227_pt1 | contig 55039 bp, 58 predicted proteins | sample AgamicOrSfrz_FD_187167 | JGI IMG/M metagenome (GOLD analysis project Ga0209796, IMG submission 187167) | Agave microbial communities from Guanajuato, Mexico - Or.Sf.rz (SPAdes) (version 2) | ecosystem: Host-associated > Plants > Phyllosphere > Phylloplane/Leaf | place: Guanajuato, Mexico...
GAAGGGAGCTGCTTAATAGGTTCACGCAGCCAATCTTGCAGAACTTCTTTTCCTTTAGTTGTTATTACATACTCTTTTTTATCTGGTTTATCAGTTTGAGCAACGGAATTGACCGTTGCTAGTTCATCATTCACAAGCTTTTGTAAAGTGGGATAAATTTGGCCATAACTGATTTTCCAAAAATGATTTAGACTTCGATCCATTAACTGTTTAATTTCATAACCAGTTCTGCATTCAGTGGTAAGCAGTCCTAAAATTGCATATTTTGTTTGATTTTCCTTCATTTTTTCCTCACTTATATCTTTTTGATATATATATATATTACCATAAACAGGATGCTCTTCAATAAAAAAACGCGAGAGTTATGCACTCTCGCGTCTAAAAAAAGGTTTGTATTGCTGAACCATCATTTGCGAAGCAGCAATAAATAAAAAGATAAAGCCTCCACACATTAGCAACATGACAGCACCTATTCTCCATAAAAGCTTTGGCATCAGCATATCTCCTTTTTTGAAGTTATTACCTATAGTGTAAAGAATAGCTTGCAAAAATTCTAGTCATAACTACATATAATTTTATGACTTTTTTAGACTGACTCTTCCTTTGGATCATCTTCATCAAAAATAGGAACTTCCGTATACGTGTCTTCTTTTTCGAAAGAGGAAGAAGAATTCTCTTTTTCCTCTTGTGCAGGCTTCGTTTTACTAGAAGATATATCTGATTTAGCGTTTTTTAACTCTTCCATGTCTTTTTGGATTTGGTCCGTGAAATCCTTTGGTATAGCTCCGCTTCCGTATGTAGCTCCGATATTTAAAGTACCGCCGAGTTCTTTAATGCCCACTTGGCCAATATTGTTGTTTTGTTCGTATTTATCAAGAAAAAATTTATCAATATGAATAGGCGGAGGAGCATTTTCTAAAAGTGTGCCTTTTTGGTGAATCAATTTTACTTCTTCTTGAAGGGAAGACGTTCGTTTTAGCATGTCCACCTGTACTTCAGTTAAAAGCGACATGCTGCGTTCTAATGCTGAAACTCTGTTATCTAGTTCGGTCATTTTTTCGATATAAGGAGCCATTTGTTTTTCTACAGATTGTTCTACTAACCGGGTTATATCCATATAAGGTACAGCGTCTATCTTTTTATCGCGAGGGGGTTGCATGGAGATCACTTGTTCCAATTGCGCTACTTTTTCCTTTAAAAATTGAAGCTGGTTAGCAGTCTCTTTCTTATCTTTTGCATATGCTTGTTCAGCATTTTTATGAGTGCTTCTTTGTGAAGGTGAAGAATCATTGGAGTGCGAGGGCTGAGCCTCCAGCTTTTTTTTGAGCATTATGAGAGAACCAATTTGCGGTTCGAGTTTTAAAAAACGGTTCATGTGAACTTCAAGCGTGTTAATACGCTTGATTTGATGTTTGAAGTCCGCTAGCTCAGTATGAAGCTGTTGGTTAGTCTGTTTGGGGTTGAAAAATCCTTTCATAGACATTTCGCTTCTCCTCATCTTGGGCTTATTTCCGATGTAATAACAGTTAGATAAATATATATTGGTCCAGTTTGGAAATTCACGTTAAATTCTTTGCGTTTATAAATGCTTATGTGAACTATTGAATTTCATTCATAAAACTACTAAGCCTTATTCAATGTGAATACGTTCTTCTTGGAAAAACTGCCTGTGATAAGAAAGAATAAGCAGTCCATTTTCAAATTTCGCACGCAGATGATGCGCATCCGTAGGCTCTGGCAATTCAATAATTCGGTTAAAGTCTCCAGAAGGTCGTTCTTGTACAACCGGCTGTCCTGTGATGAGAGGGTGCGGTGAGCCTTTTAACAAAAGCCGGCTGCCTGAAACAGACACGTGCAAATTTTCTTTTAGATAGCCGGGCAAGTCAGCGATAATAATGATTTCATGTGGGGTAACGTAAATGTCAACAGGTGGAAAATTACTTTTAGAAGCCTGAGGTGCCTGATATGAATCAGGAGCATTCATATCCATATTTTCTTTCATAAATTCGTTAAAAGCAGTTTGATCAAAAACACCGTTCCAAAAGTCATTTGTTTGATATTTTTTAGCAAATTCCATCCATTGCATAAGTTTATCAAAGTCCATATGGTTTCCTCCTTACCACACATCATAAAAAGATGGAATTTGAATATAGTTTGAAAGGGGGGTGGTTTAAATGGCAGGTGCATCTATAAATATTAATATTTTAATGCTAAAGATAAATTCCTTTGAAAATGCGTCTGCAGTAAATATCGGACAGAATTTACTAGCAGACTGGAATAATTCAGATAAAAAAACACAGGGATTTGGGCAAAATTTTGGTGATGATAGCGGCTTTATAGGAACAAGAAGCTGTGTCGATGATCGAGATCAAATTGACAGCCCATCATCTTTTCAAAAAGTGCCCATTTCATAGAAAAAGCCTAATAAATATAGCCAGTTCAGATGCAGGTTATATTTATTAGGCTTCCGATTGAATGCTAATAGATGAATAGATGAAGATATGCTGCTAGTTGTGCGCAGTAGAGGTAGAGGAGATGAAAAAATTAAATTACGCTATTTTTAACTGAATTTGAATCATTTACATCTGAGTCTATAATCCATGAGAACGGAGTTACGTTCGGAGAAAAATCTCCGTTTGATTCTCCCAGACCTTGATTACGTTTATAAGATACGAACACATCAAGCTGCTGATTAGGTCCTATGCTTAAAACAGATGAATTATCCAAAACGTTCACTTTGAAGGCTTGTAAGTTAATGACCATAGGCGAAAAAATCATATGGTTTCCTCCTTATTTATCATTTTTTGTTGCAAATGCATCTACATAATCATTATCTACAGTTTTGTAAGCAGATCCCGCTGTAAAACATTGATCAGCGTGCTGCTGTCCGAAGGCCTGATTTTTCTTTGCTGTGACATATCTTGTAACTTTTGACGTATTTCCAATAGAAATACTGCTTGCTTGATCAGCACTGCGAACGTTCAATTTTCCTAGGTTGATTTTTGTTGAGTCGAATAGCATATTATTCTCCTTTCAAACGACAGTTCTTCTAAGTCTTTAAAAGCTTATTGTAGCTTCTTTGAAAATATGAATAATACATGGATTCATTCAGAGAGTAGAAGTGGTCTACTGTAGCGTATTGTAGTTCTGTGTAAAACGTGAAAAGATTTTAAAACCTCGACAGGAAAAGGAGGGAATAATAAAAATGCACGATATTTTACATGCTGTAAACACATCAACAGTAAAAAGTGTGTTGGCAACGATTGTTCATGTAGAAGGATCCTCATATTTAAAAGAAGGAGCGTCCATGTTGTTTCAAGAAAATGGGGAGAACATTGGGATGTTAAGCGCTGGTTGTGTAGAAGCAGATATTGCTGAGCGCGTAAAAGAGTTGTTCGACACTGAGCACGTATTAACCGTTACATACAATTTAAAAGAAGAAGGTGATGCAGGATGGGGACAAGGAGCAGGCTGCAATGGAATTCTCTATATTCTCCTAGAACCTGTAACTGTGAGGATGAAGCAAAATCTTTTGCGGGTGAAACGTCATTTAGATAACCGAAATCCTGTTTTGCATATTAAAAAATTAGAAAAAAACTTTATTCAAACAACCTCTTTTTATGTAGAAAAGACGGGCGAAATATTTGGTGGAAATAGCGACGCATCATTTTTTGCAATAGATGATTGGAATGGGAGAAAGAGCGGTATTCAACTTTCAAATTGCTCCTTGCTCACATATGCTCATCTATATAAACCAAAGCCTCGTCTAATTATCTGGGGAGCAGGCGCCGATGCAAAATATTTAGTATCACTTGCTGCCAATACGGGGTTTTCTGTTATCTTATGCGACTGGAGACCGGCTTTATGTAATAAGGAACATTTTCCGCTAGCAGAGGAAATACATATTGGATTTCCAGAGGAAGTAGACAGACAGCTGTCCATACAAAGCGATGATTTTGTTGTGATCATGACGCATAATTTTTATCGCGATCAAGAAATTCTCTCGCTATTAAAATCAAACCCTGTGAAGTATATAGGAGTTTTAGGATCTAAAAAGCGAACACTTCGATTATTGAATACTGATATTTCATCACGCATTCATTCGCCGGTAGGACTTTCTATAGGAGCGGTAGGACCGCAGGAAATTGCCGTTAGTATTCTTGCCGAATTAATTCAAAACCTCCGAATGTATGATGAAAAAAAGGGGCGAAAATGTCCGGGTTAAATATTGTTGCTGTTTATCTTGCCGCGGGAGCTAGTAAAAGGATGGGCAGAAATAAATTGCTGCTGCCTTTAGGGAATGGATGTTTGGGGAGTAAAGCTTTACGAAAAGCGGTTTCTTCAAAAGTAAATCATACGATAGTAGTAACTAAGAAAGGAGATCATCTTGAGTGGATTGACCCTATTCTTTTTTCAGAAGCATATCAGCAGAAGTGGAGTCATACTTCTTGTAGTAGCGCCTTAAAAGGTCAGTCTGCGTCTTTAAAATGCGGATTAAAAAAAGCAAAAGAATTAAACGCTGATGCTATTATTGTGCTGTTGGCAGATCAGCCTCTTATAAGCATCGTGCTGATAGATACATTTGTTTCTCTTTTTGAAAAACATTTTTCTGTTCCATTTATTTCATCTTTTTATCAAGGAATTTCCAGAGCACCGGTTTTATTTTCAAAACAAATGTTTTCAAGCTTGGATAAGCTGCAAGGAGATCAAGGGGCAAGAAAAATCATAAGACAAAGCGGACCTGAAAATGGAATATTTTACGAATGGACCGACGGTTGCCTTTTTATGGATGTTGATACAAAACAAGGGTATGAACGCATTAAAAAGATATACAAAGAGAAACGTCGACTGTTTTGATTGATGGAGGTGAAAAGAGTGGAGATCATTGGAAAAAGCGTCATTCGAAAAGATGCATTGGAAAAAGTAACGGGTACGGCTCGATACACAAATGATTACATGTTTAAAGGCTCCCTGCATGCCAAAATAGTAGTCAGCCCTTACGCTCATGCAAGGATTCAAGCAATAGACGTCCAAGCGGCGATTGCTATTCCCGGTGTTCACGCGGTTGTGACGGGTGAGCATTTGCCGTTAACCGGGGAAGGAATTCGTGACCGGCGACCGCTTGCATTTGAAAAAGTGCGGTATCACGGAGAAGCCGTAGTCCTAGTAGTAGCAGAAACTCCTGCACTCGCTGAGCGTGCGGCGAGTTCTGTTCATATTCAATATGAGCCGTTGCCTGTTGTACATTCTCCTAGCGCCGCTATTGAGCCTGATTCTCCTTTAGTGCATGAACATATGCACATCTACAAGCATGATGAAACGGTGTATCCAGAGCCCGGCACCAACGTAGCAAACAGAGTTAAAATTCGAAAAGGCAATATAGAAGAAGGTTGGCAAAAAAGTGAGTTAATAGTTGAAGAAACATTTTCTCTATCTCCTTCAGATCACGCGGCAATGGAAACAAGAAGCGCCGCTGCTGAAATCCTTCCAAATGGATTAGTTAAAATTATCACTTCTTCTCAGGCTCCTTTTATGGTCAAAAAATTAATCAGTGAGTACTTTGAAATTGAAGCGGGAAAAGTGATCGTTGAAACACCGCTAGTAGGAGGAGGGTACGGAGGAAAAGCAGCTGTCCAGCTGGAGCTGCTTGCTTATCTAGCTTCAAAAGCTGTGGGTGGAAGGCTGGTTAAAATATTGAATACAAGAGAAGAAGATATGCTTACTTCGCCTGCTCATATCGGTCTAGATGCCAAAATCAAGCTAGGTTGTTCTAAAGAGGGACTTTTGCAGGCTGCTGACATTCTTTATTTGTTCGACAGTGGTGCTTACGCAGATAAAGGAACGGACTTGAGTAAAGCAGCAGCAGCTGACTGTACGGGACCTTATCGTCTTGAACATATTTTTTGTGATTCATTATGTGTATATACAAATCACCCTTACGCTTCCCCTTTTCGAGGATTTAGCCATTCGGAACTATTATTTGCGTTTGAGCGCACGATGGACATCCTTGCTAAAAAGGCAGGTATAGATCCTTTGGAGTTTAGAGAAAAAAACGCTATTCTGCCGGGCGATACTACGCCTACGCAAGTACGTTTAACTTCTAGCAGCGTTGGTAACTTACCGGAATGTATTCGTCGCTTGAAGCAGCTAATGAAATGGGAGGAAGGGCAGAGAACGGTTCATGAAAACGGCCTTATTACTGCCAAAGGGATTAGCTGCGTCTGGAAAACCTCCACTATTGAAACAAACGCAGGTTCAGGTGTTATTCTCACATTCAATCCTGATGGAAGCGTGAATTTAATGTCTGGCGTTATCGAATTGGGCACGGGGACAAAAACAGTGCTCGCGCAAATACTCGCTGAAAAATTGCAGATGCGTGTGGAACGTATTCATGTGCGAATGGAAGTAGATACTCAAACGACTCCTGAACATTGGAAAACGGTAGCTAGCAGAGGTACTTTTATGGCAGGAAGAGCGGTTTTAGAAGCAGCTGAAGATGTGATTAACCAATTAAAAAAGATAGCTTCTTGTATATTTCGAGCTTCTGAGGAAGATATCGAAATAAAAAATGAGAAAGTTTTTTTACGGGATGAGCCTGAAACCTCTTTGGCCTTTAAAGAAATTGTGTATGGCTATAAATATCCGAACGGAAATGCAATTGGAGGGCAAATCATAGGGAGGGGCAATTATATTTTAAGAGGGATGACCTACTTGGATAAAGAAACGGGAGCTGGGCGTCCCGGTCCTGAATGGACGGTAGCAGCTGAAGGAGTTGAAGTGGAATATAACCCTAGAACGTATAGATATCGTATTGTAAAAGCTGTCTCTGTTATTGACATAGGAACCGTGTTAAACGAGAAAATGGCAAGAGGGCAAGTTATGGGTGCGATGAGTATGGGCCTATCGTTTGCCGGAAGAGAAACATTTTGGTTTGATTCAAATGGCCGAATTTTAAACCCTCAGCTTCGGAAATATCGTCCTCTTCGCTACGGAGAGCATCCGGAGTACGTAGTAGATTTTGTTCATACGCCTCAATTAGATGCGGCCTACGGAGCTAGAGGAGTCGGAGAACACGGGCTGCTTGGTATGCCGGCTTCTTTAGGAAACAGCTTAACGGTGGCAGCAGAAACAGAATTAAACCAACTTCCGCTTATTCCAGAATTAATTTGGAGAATGAAAGAAGGGAATGCTGATGATTTCATTTGACTTTGAATATCACAAACCTGCTACAGTTTCAGAAGCAGTTGCCTTATTTCAAGAGTTAGAGAATCAAGGCAAAAGGCCACGTTATTATGCTGGAGGCACTGAAATTCTGACATTGGGCAGGTTGGGTTTGTTTGTTACCCATGCTGTCATTGATATAAAAAATATACCCGAGTTTCAAAAAGCAGAAGCTGATGAAGACTGGATGATTTTTGGTGCAGGTGTAACGTTGACAGACCTGGAAGAGAGAAACGTATTTCCTTTATTAAGTAAGTCTGCAAGCGAAGTGGCTGATCACACGGCTCGAAATAAAATAACGTTGGGAGGAAATATTTGTGGGCATATCTTTTATCGAGAAGCCGTATTGCCGCTGCTTTTAGCGGATAGTCAACTCGCAGTGGCAGATCTCCGTGGAATAAAGCTCCATTCGATTCACGATCTTTTTCAGCGGCGTTTGCAGCTGAAAAAAGGAGAACTGCTTGTTCAGGTGTTTGTTGAAACAAAGTATGCTGACCTGCCGTATATGAGTATAAAGGAGCGCCAGCAGTGGGATACAGGATATCCACTAGTTACAGTAGCAGCTTTAAAAACAGAAGAAAACATTCGAGTAGCTTTCAGCGGAGTATGTTCGTTTCCTTTTCGATCAGCTGAAATAGAAGAAGTGCTAAATCATAAAGAAACTCCATTAGAAGCTCGACTTCAAACTGCTCTTGATTATATACCGGCTCCAATTTTAAATGATGGAGAAGGATCGGATCGATATCGCAAATTTGTGATTAAAAATTTATTGTTTGATATTTTCAAAGAGCTGGGAGGAACGTAATGTGCTAAGAGATGAACGGTATAGAATAACAGTTAAGCTAAAGGTTAATGGGGAAGAAAAAATGGTTGATATCCGAACAGCAGATACGCTGCTTTACGTATTAAGAGAAAAGCTGGGCCTTACCGGAGCAAAACCAGGCTGTTTAAATGGAGACTGCGGAGCTTGTACAGTAGGGATAAATCAGCGGCCAATGAAATCCTGCCTCATGTTAGCGGCAGAAGCAGAAGAGGAAGAAATAATGACTATAGAAGGACTGAGGAGTTCACCTATGCAAAAAGCTTTTATTGAACACTTTGCTTTTCAGTGCGGTTATTGTACATCGGGTTTTATTATGAATGCTCATTTGCTTTCCAAACGCCATCCTTCAGGCAGTGACGATATTATAAAGGAGTGGTTGGCTTCCAATATATGCAGATGTACAGGATATAAAGAAATTGAAGACGCAGTAAAATCTGTTTTACACTTTTCGGAGCGCGAGTGAGAAAAGAAAAAGCAGAATTAGAATAACACTTACACGTGTTTAGAATAGTATGTGCTAAGGGTGGGGAGAATGTGGAATGGAAAAGCGGCTTTGACAAAGAAAGGGAACTTATCTTTGCCATTCAACGAGATCTTGATGTAGTAACAGCCATATTATTATTAACTGGCCAAATAACAATTATAGGAGTATTTGTGACACCCGGAGCTTTTCGTGTTTCAGTAGGCGGACCTATTACAGGAACCAGTCGCATCGAAGGAAAAGACGGAAATGTGGGAATTAATATTATTATTGATATGATTGATGTGTTTCTTGCGGCTTTGCTGCTTAATAACCAGATTAATGTGTCGGGCGCCTTTATTTCTTCTGGAAGGTTTACCATTAACGTAAGCGGACCTATTTTTGGCGTTCCCAAAACAGAACCTGCATTAAGTGAACTGAATCAATCCTCTCGGTTTTTTCATCGTACCGTATCAAAACATTTTTATGTAAATCCTGACTTAGTTGAAAAATTTACAAAGGACTGATTAAAATGTCATTAACAGATATACCTACAGTAAGACCTTCAGAGACGAGTATTTTTCTTATCGCCCTGCCGCTTATTATTTTTATCTTTTTCTTTACTCAGCCAAAAGCATCAGACGTTAAATAATCATGTAGCATAATGGATGTTTTATCCTTGGGCACACAAGCGGCTTATTTTTCTGTTCATATCATTGCCTCTTCATTCATTAAGCCCCTAACGCTTTTCTTTTCTGTCATGTTTCATTAAAATGAACATAAACATGTATGTAGAGAAAAGAATAATGTAGTGTTTCCTAACGTTATAAAATAGCTTACTATACGAAGAAAGCGTCTATAATAAAAGAAATGAACCTTTTGCGTGGTCAGCTGACGATGCTTTTTATTTTTACAAACTGCAGTGAAGGCAGAAAGGAGAGAATTCGATGAGTTTGCGCGAGCGGCTGCTGTATGTAGCGGAACATTATAAACAAATGGGTGGAGACGTACTTGTAAAACATGAAATAGAAAATATGCTTACACGCAGGCTTCCGATTTCTCTTTATCGATTGGAGCATATAAATCGAGAAGAAATGCGTATATCGGGACACCACGCTGAAACATTTCCTTACGTGACCCTTGCGAATAAGAATATAGAGAGTGACGTGATGGTCGCGTATTTATTCAGTGAAGACGGTCAGCGCATTTACTTAGTCATGATGAGAGGAGACTCAGAAGAAGGAACAGATCTGAAAGACATTCGATTTTTTACTCCTGAACATGCCCGCGTATTGAAAGATAATCATATTGTCATTGGTACAAGCATGGAAGCGAAAAGCTTTGAGGATAGAGTAGCTCTTTACCTTCCTTACAATATAGCAGACTTACCTAGCAATGATCAGCTGCAAGAGGACTTGCATTTACTGCTAAGTATGCATGAACAGTATATAAAAACATACGGAATGAGCAAAGAGATGATGGGGGACAAAGACGCCATCGTCCATATTCATGAGTATATTAGGAAATCTGGATTTACATATGAACGACATGATATAGCCAACGCCTACTTTGCTTTAAAGACCAAACCGTTTATTGTTTTATCAGGAATGAGCGGGACAGGAAAAACAAAGCTTGCTCAGCTCTTAGCAGATAGTATCGGTGCCACGATTGAAAATGGAAGACAAGTGCTCATTCCTGTTCGACCCGATTGGCACGATAGTTCAGATTTATTAGGATATATTGATTTAAGAGGAGATTTTCGCAGAGGATCGTTTCTGTCGATTATGCAGCAAGCCATTCAGCATCCAGCTTACACATATGTTGCCATATTGGATGAAATGAACTTAGCTCGAGTTGAACATTATTTTAGCGACATTTTAAGCGTGATGGAAAGCAGGAGCTGGTCAAAAGAGAAAATCAAAACGGCTCCGTTATTCCCGGGACATAAGATGTTCCGAGATATTTATTTGCCATCTAATCTTCTCATTATCGGTACAATTAATATGGATGAAACAACTCATGGGTTTAGTCAAAAGTTATTAGATCGTACCAACACCATTGAGTTAAATAAGATTCAACTAGATTCTTTTGATTTTTTAGATGATAGAGATCCGTCTCAGCACGGCATTCAAAATGTACAAATTCAAAGTCAATATGTTCACTTAAAAGATGCGTATGTTGAACATGCTGAGCTCATTCACGAAGTAACAAATGAACTGCTAACCGTCAACGAGATGCTTATAGAAGTCGATTTGCAAATAGGTTACCGCGTACGCGACGAAATATGCTTTTATTTAATTTACGCGGTGAAAAGCGGAATGTTTACATTTGATCAGGCGTTTGATTTTCAGGTTTTGCAAAAAGTTTTGCCTCGTATTTCAGGAAGCGATGGGTACACATTTGATTTATTAAAAAACCTTTATTATTACTGTACAAATACGCTGTTAGATGATGAATTTGAGACAGCTGTCGTAAATGCAGATGGAATGAGATTTCCTAAAAGCGCACGCAAAATAATGGAGATGATGAGACGTTTTGAAGTATACGGATACACGTCATTTTGGATTAATACCGTACGTTGAAATTGAAACTGACACGTGTACGGTGGTTATAAAAGGGAAAAATAAGAAAAAAATAAAATCTGCAGAAGAAGTGATGTTTTTTTCTTGTACAGGAAAAGGAATTACACATGTAAAAGTATTAAATCAAACAAAAGGCATGATGACCTCAAAACCGCCGCTTGAGCCTTTATTTTTTGAAAATGAAACCTATCAAATTACAGTTGTTTCTAAAAATGAAACAAGCCTGTTTGTTAACCACGATTCAAAAGCAGTTGAACAAAGCTTTCAAAGCGTAGGATTTCCCTACATTTTGACGGGAAATATAAGCTTTCAAAATGAAGTAGGGTATTCTACGTTTCATGTTTACAGCGAAAGAGAAAAAGAGCTCTCCTTTACTCTTGAAATTTTCCCCTCAAAGATGAGCTACAAGACAGATTATGTAAACATGGTTGATGAAGTGAACGGATATATTCATGATTTGGCATACGATATGCTTCGTAAAACATATGTTGAAGCAAAATCTGTTTGGTCTAAGCAAGCAACATGGACGGAATTTTATCATGTTCTCTCTCACTATATGAAACCCTTTCTTCATTCTGTGCGTCAGATTGAAAATCAGCCATTTCAATCGGTAAAAGTTGAACATGAGCTCATGAGAGGCGATCAAATAAAAAAACAAGATAGCCGTGCTATATCATTTGTCCGAACCCACCCTACCTATCTTGCATCTTCAAGCAGGGGGATTAAAATTAATCGAAATATAAAAGTAGTACCCACAAAAGCGATTGGCACCAGGCACGTGTCTACCTATGATAATCTGGAAAATCAAAGTGTAAAATGGATGATGACGCAGCTGTATCATAAGCTAACTGCACTAATTGACAAATTGATAGAAGATAGATATGTAAAAAAAGAAGCCGTATCGGCTCTAGAAACTAATCATGCCGAATTAAAAAGACTGTTAAATAATGCGTTTTGGCAACGGGTGAAGACCCTACAAGCTTCAACTCTTCCTTCTACACTGCGTACGGCACCCCGCTACCGGGAAGCAAGCAGATACTTTATGTTCTTAACGCGAGGATTGGCTCTTAACGGAGAGTTTTACCACCTTTCATTAAAAGATATCGCAACTCTCTATGAATACTGGACGTATGTTAGTCTTTTAAAGAAGTTGCAAACTTACGGCAAGCGGATAGAACAAAACATCATGACAACGACAGAACAAGGGTTGAACGTTAGGATGCAGCCGTCTTATCATCGTTTTCAAGTGGGGAAAGCAGAAGTCACGCTATGGTATCAGAAAGCATACCATCATACTCATACCGTTATTCAAAAGCCTGACTTACTGCTTGAAGTAAAGCAAGGGGAGAAAAAAAGTGTATATCTTTTTGACGCTAAGTATCGTATCAAACCAAATCACGATACGCCTTCACCTAGAGAAGAAGATATTAATACCATGCATCGTTACCGAGACGCTATTGTAGAGGAAAATGGAATAAAACCGGTACAAACAGCGATTGTGCTGTTTCCAGGGAAAGCAGAGGGCTATAAGCAGCATCATTTTTATAAAAGTATTGAACGTGTTGGAGTTGGTGCGCTGCCTTTTTTGCCGGGAGAAGAAGGGTTAGTAGAAGAATTTATTGAAGCTATTTGTACGGTAGAACCACATTTTTTCAGCGCTGAGTAGGTGAATAGATAGAAAGTGAACAAGTCTTTTTTTATGCGTTGACATAGTGTTAAGTTTTTTATGTTTTGATGACATTTCGAGATTTTAGTTGTATTTTCCTGTTGAATTTTCTAGAATAGTAGAGAATAAAACCGTATCGAAAAGAAGTCGTATCATGTGCAGAGAACGTTTCAGGAGGACAACGAAGTGAAAAAGATTCTACTATTCACGTTAGTAGCGCTATTGGCAACTTTTTTTATTGACAGGGTATACAGCGAACGCAACCAAGCGCAACTTCAGCAAACTGTAATTAATGAAATTAAAAAAACAAATCAAAGTAAAGAAGAAGCTTCCATCCTTGATTTTAATGAATTATGTGATTTTAGATGGGATAAAGTATATGTTTTTGGACCGGAAACGACTCGCAGTGAGGTAAATGAAAAGCTGGGCTTCACGTGGTCTGAAGCAAAAGCAAAAGGTATTGGAAAAGATAAAAAAGATAACTTTATTGTCTTTGTAGAAAATAATCAAGTAACGCAATATTTAAAAATACCGGCGTCATATGGAACTATTGTTCCTAAGACTTCTGTTGCAAATGAAAGCTAACGAATTTCTTCGTTAGCTTTTTTATGCTTTCTTTTTTAAGGATGAAGTTTTTTTCTCTGCTGTTGATTTTGTCGGGTGTAAAGTAGAAGGATCTATGCTCACTTTTAACATTTCCATTAAATGTCGAATATCTCGTTCTTCGCTTCCGCTGCCTTTTGTAACTTCGCCTTGATTTATTTTTTGTTGAATGACGTTTTGTAAGGCGTCTCGGTAGTTGTTTTTGTAAATAGACGGATTAAAAGAAGTAGATAGCTTATCAATTAATTCCACCGTCACTTGTGTATCACTTTCATTAATGGAAGAAGTACTGGATAAGTTAGGCACATCTGTGACTGAACGAAGCTCTTCTTCAAAATGCATCGTGTGAAGAACAAGAGATCCGCCCACGGAACGAATAATTGCCATTTGCTGTTTGGAATATAAAAATACATTCGCAATACCGACTTTATTCGTTATTTCAAGTGCATTTAATAAAGTATAATAAGCTTTTAGGCTTGTTTCCCCAGGAGAAATATAGTAGGGCTTATCAAAAAACAGGGGATCAATGTCATCTAACGATACAAAGTGTAACAATTCAACAGCTTTGTTTGCTGCAAAGGGCTCTTTGACACTGTCAATTTCCTGTTGTGAAAGTACAACAAACTGACCGGTCGCGGTTTCGTATCCTTTAACCAGTTCATCGGATTCTACTTCTCGTCCACACGTTTGGCAATGTTTTTCTTGATGAATAGGTGTATGGCAAACGGAGTGTAGCGTGCGCAGCTTTACATCTTTTTCTTCAATTGCTCCGTGCAGTTTAATAGGGATATCAATTAATCCAAAGCTGATTTTACCTTTCCAAGCAGTATGAAGCATAAACGTTCTCCTTTTACTCTTTTTTAGTAGTGTGCCGTAAAATAAATTAGATATCCCATTGTTTTGAAAAGAAGAATATTCTTAAAAAAACTATGTGCTAAATAAACAATTAAATAGTTCCAATAAAACTGCAGAGACAACATCTGCAGCTTTATTGGAAATCGATAGGGACTATTTGCTGATTAGATTCATTTGTCTCATGTTTAGAAATCGTAATTTCAAGGATTTCGTTACTAAATGTAGCGGTAATTTTTTTATTCATTAATGGAAATGGAAAGTCGATTGTACGTTCAACGCTTTCTTCCATTTGTTCTCTTGCAAGCGTTCCTTGCTTTTCATCATGAAATTCTCTAATGCAGTATTTTTTTGCTGTCAGCTGTAAGTGATCAGCTTGTATCTGAACGATAATATCCTTAGGGTGATACCCTAATAATTCAGCTTCGACAATAAATGATTGTTCTGTTTCAAATAAATCTATACGAACGGAATCATAATCTAAATAACTCATAAAGGGATTTGAAAGCATGACTTCTAACAACTCTTGAAAGCCTTTTACAAACATTTGGTCTGCTGGCAGACGCTTGTTTTTCATTTCTGCGTTCCTCCATTATTTAAAGTGTTTCACTTTACTATCATATGCGCGTTTATGTACTTAGTGAACTCCTGCGCAAAGAATAAGCTTGAAGTACTAGCTGTCTTTTCTACGCATAAAAAAGCAAGCTCTGTAGAGAGCTTGCCGCTTTTTTACATATCATGTCCGCTATTGTGTTTTTGGCGAGAATGCTTACGGTTTTTTACTTTATGAGATCCGCTTAGCGGTTCTGGCTGTCCAGAATTGCTTTTTGGCGCATTTCTTCTGATGTCTTTGCTGCTGTTTTTGTTCATAGTTAAAACCTCCCTTTCATTTATTAGGGTAGGATAGTGACAGGGAATTTATCCGATGAAAAATTCCCCTTGCTAAAAATAGGTTTAACAAAAACAGGAAATGGGAACAGAAAAAAAGCGTCATATATAATGACGCCTTCTCGTTAGATTTCATGGAGTTAAACGATTTTGCTTTTCTAACTAGTGATTAGTATATCCAATAAGAGATTGTTTTATTGATTTTTTTTGCGTTTTTTATTATTTTGTTTCTGTTGTTCCGTTAATGGTTCATTTGAAAACTCTTCATTATAACCCGCTCCTTTTCCTTGAGCGCTAGCCGCGTTAGCTCCAGGAATGACGTGGTTTGACTTGCGTTTAGCCATGTTGAATCACCTCCGTTTCTAGCATGCGTAAAAATCAATGAAATATGAATTATTAGAAAAATAAAAGGAAGATGAAAAAGGTTATAAGTGAAACTTATGTTAATTAATAACATTCTTTTTATTTACTTATGTATAATATTATATTAAGATAGATGGTGAAGGGAATAGAGGATGGGGTAAGTAAATCCTTTATACATAGAATTTTAAGGGGGTAAAAGCAATGACTAAAAAAGACGTTTTCAACGCTCGTTCGTCATTCGATCTTAATGGCAGCACATATAATTATTACCGCTTACAAGCTTTAGAGGAAGCAGGTTTAGGTAATGTATCTAAGCTGCCGTATTCAATTAAAGTATTATTAGAATCTGTTCTTCGTCAGGTAGATGGCCGTGTTATTACAAAAGAACACGTCGAAAACCTTGCAAAATGGGGAACAAAAGATATTAAAGATATCGATGTTCCTTTCAAACCATCTCGTGTTATTCTTCAAGATTTCACTGGAGTTCCAGCGGTTGTAGACTTAGCGTCACTTCGTAAAGCAATGGCTGATTTAGGAGGAGATCCTGACAAAATCAATCCAGAAATTCCAGTAGACCTCGTTGTCGACCACTCCGTACAAGTTGATAAAGCAGGTACAGCTGACTCATTACGAATTAATATGGACCTCGAGTTTCAACGTAATACAGAGCGCTATAACTTCTTAAGCTGGGCTCAAAAATCATTTAATAACTATCGTGCAGTTCCGCCAGCTACAGGCATCGTGCACCAAGTAAATTTAGAATATTTAGCAAACGTTGTTCATGCTGTTGAAGAAGATGGTGAATTTGTAGCTTTCCCTGATTCTCTAGTAGGTACTGACTCTCATACAACGATGATTAATGGTATCGGTGTTTTAGGATGGGGTGTTGGCGGTATTGAAGCGGAAGCAGGTATGCTTGGTCAACCTTCTTATTTCCCAGTTCCTGAAGTAATCGGCGTTAAACTTGTTGGTGAATTACCAAACGGCACTACAGCTACAGACTTAGCGTTAAAAGTTACGCAAGTGCTTCGTCAAAAAGGAGTAGTCGGAAAATTCGTGGAATTCTTCGGTCCTGGCGTAGCAGAACTTCCATTAGCTGACCGTGCAACAATCGCTAATATGGCTCCTGAATACGGTGCAACATGTGGATTCTTCCCAGTTGACGCAGAAGCATTAGCATACATGCGTTTAACAGGAAGAGATGAAAAAGACATTCAGGTTGTCGAACAATATACAAAAGCAAATGGTTTATTCTTCACACCAGAAAATGAAGATCCAATTTTCACTGACGTTGTTGAGATTAACCTTGCTGAGATTGAAGCAAATCTTTCTGGTCCAAAGCGTCCGCAAGATTTAATTCCACTTTCTCAAATGCAAACAGAATTCAAGAAGGCTTTAACAGCTCCTGTTAGCAACCAAAGCTTCGGACTTGATGCTAAAGACGTGGATAAAGAAATTACGTTTAAGCTTGCAGACGGTTCAGAAACAACAATGAAAACAGGTGCCATTGCCATTGCGGCTATCACAAGCTGTACGAACACATCAAATCCTTACGTATTAGTAGCAGCTGGTTTAGTTGCGAAAAAAGCGGTAGAAAAAGGATTGGATGTTCCAGCTTACGTGAAAACTTCTTTAGCACCAGGTTCAAAAGTAGTAACGGCTTACCTGCAAAATTCAGGGCTGCTTCCATACTTAGATAAAATCGGCTTTAACATCGTAGGTTATGGCTGTACGACTTGTATCGGTAACTCTGGTCCATTAGAAGCTGAAATTGAAGCAGCGATTGCAGATAGCGACTTGCTTGTAACGTCTGTTCTTTCAGGAAACCGTAACTTTGAAGGACGTATTCATCCATTAGTAAAAGGTAACTACCTTGCTTCTCCGCCGCTTGTTGTAGCATATGCACTGGCTGGAACAGTAGATGTAGATTTACAAAAAGATCCAATCGGCATTGATACAGACGGCAATGAAGTATTCTTTAGCGACATCTGGCCTTCTCAAGATGAAATTAAAGAAGTTGTTAGCCGTACCGTAACGCCTGAATTATTCCGTAACGAGTATGAGCGCGTATTCGATGATAACGAGCGTTGGAATGAAATTAAAACAAGCGAAGATGCGCTTTATACGTGGGAGAATGATTCAACGTACATTCAAAACCCACCTTTCTTTGAAGGCTTATCAGAAGAACCAGGTGAAGTAGAGCCGTTAAATGATCTTCGCGTAGTAGCAAAATTTGGTGACTCAGTGACGACGGATCACATTTCACCAGCGGGTTCAATTGCAAAAACATCACCTGCAGGTCTTTACCTTCAAGAAAACGGTGTAGAGCCAAAAGACTTTAACTCATATGGTTCTCGTCGCGGTAACCATGAAGTGATGATGCGCGGTACGTTTGCAAACATCCGCATTAAAAACCAAGTAGCTCCTGGTACAGAAGGCGGCTGGACAACGTACTGGCCAACAAATGACGTAATGAGCATTTATGATGCTTGTATGAAATACAAAGAGCAAGATACAGGTCTTGTTGTACTTGCAGGCAAAGATTACGGCATGGGAAGTTCTCGTGACTGGGCAGCAAAAGGAACAAATCTTTTAGGTATTAAAACAGTAATCGCTGAAAGCTTCGAGCGTATTCACCGTTCAAACCTAGTATTAATGGGTGTTTTACCTCTTCAATTTAAAGATGGTGAAAGCGCGGATACATTAGGTTTAACTGGAAAAGAAACAATTGCAGTAGCAGTTGATGAAACAGTAAAACCACGTGATTTTATAAAAGTAACAGCAACTGATGAAGCTGGAAACAAAAAAGAATTTGAAGTACTGGTTCGTTTCGATAGTGAAGTTGAAATTGATTACTATCGCCACGGTGGTATCCTTCAAATGGTGCTTCGTGATAAATTACAGTCTAAAACACATGCGTAAGTTATAAAGAAAAAGAGCGGTTCTCGTGAGCCGCTCTTTTTTTATGCAAACGCACCGTTTTCGACAAAAATTGAGAGGGAAATATGCTATATTATAAAAGAAAATGCCCTATAAAAGGATTATTTTAGTAGATATTGCACATATCTATTAGTACATAGATTATCACTTTTTAGAAGAAATAAAGGAGCCGATCATATGGTTAAAAAAATAATTGCGGTCTTGCTTCTAGTAGGCTTTCTTAGCTACGCCCTTTGGCAAGGGCTTTCTCCAAATGGAGCATCCGATAATTCTAACTTAAGCGAATACAAGGATTTAAATATCAAAAAAGGCGATAGTGCTCGTCAGGCTTCGGGTCAAGCTTATGGATTGGAACCAAAAGATACAGCGCCTCCGTTTACACTGTCAGATACGAGCGGGAAATCCGTTCAATTATCGGACTTTAAAGGAAAAAAAGTCATTTTAAACTTTTGGGCAACATGGTGTCCGCCGTGTCAAAAAGAAATGCCCGATATGCAAGCGTTTTATGAGAAATATGGAAACGATGTACAGCTGCTTGCGGTTAATTTAACTTCGTCGGAAGGCAGTAAACAGGCAGTATCTAAATTTCTTAAAGAAAAACAGTTTACGTTTCGTGTATTATTGGACGACCAAGATAGTGTAGGAAGTAAAAAATATCGAGTCTCCACCATTCCGACATCTTACTTTATAGATGAAGAAGGGAAAATTGTTCAACGAGTGAATGGTCCAATGACGCTTAAACAAATGGAAAACTTTGCTCAACAAGCAGCGAATTAACTTCGCTGCTTGTTTTATTAAACATGAAACTTATTTACTTTATCATCGTATATATAGATAGGTCAGTAAACATGTCAAACTTTCTTACAACTTTTCAAAAAAGTATGTTTACTTATCTGACAAATTGGTTACAATATAGATAGTTATACGATATCAGTTTCTTTAGATTTTTCAGATTTTTCATAAAAATTACATAAAGTAGGTGTTGTGGTCATGAGAAAATTACGCAAACGTTCATTTGAAGAGTTAGTGCAAGAAAATAAAACGCAGCTGTTAAAAGATCAGTCAGAAATTGAACGCATTGAAATGGAAATTGAAAAGCGGTTAGAAGATCGTATGCTTGAAAGAGCTGAATAACTTTAAAGTAAGTTGGTTAGAGTAACGGTGAGGAGGGGATAAGCATGGGAAATCCTAAAAAACAAAGCAAACCTTTTGTTCCGAATCACATCGGCACTCAACCGAGAGAAGCTGGTGGAAATAACGGAAAACAAATGCAAGATACATCCGGCAAGCATCCTCAAGTTATTCAAACCAAAGGTGAATGAATAAAAAGTCGCTGAATTCAGCGACTTTTTATTATTTGAATTCACCGTGAATAAATAAACGTAAGGATTGCTCGAAATAAGCTCTTTAACGACTTCTCCATCGTCGGTTGAAAGCGGAGCAACTCGTATGCCACTGCCATCGTCACCAAATAAAGCAGCAACTGGATATGTTTTATTCATTTTTACCTTTTGCTTTTCCCTTTTCGTAATAAGTAGCTTTTACATAAGCTTCTTTTGCGTCACTAGGAGCTTTCACATCGTATGCAATGATATTGCTTTTGTAGTCCAGGTTTGTCACAGCTAACATTTTTTCTTCATGTTTTGAGTAATGAGGAGGCTTCATAAAGGCACTTGCTGTCAATTTTGATGCCAATGAGGTTTGTGACATAAAAAATACGGCAAGCACTGCAATAAAGATGACGCTTAGTAATGTTATCATTCGTTTGGTCATAGCGATTCCCCCTTGGTATGTAAATATTACCATATTATGTATGTTTTATATACATATTTTAACTTAATTATAATTATATTATGTAAACTAAAATCATTTTTTTCCACTTATAGAGATGAACAAATCCGGCATACTACAATTGTAACAAAGTTATTTTGAGGAGGAAGATACAATGGCATGGAATAAACCGAATCCAGACGATCGCAGTGATAACGTTGAAAAATTACAAACAATGGTGCAAAATACAATGAAAAACATTGAAGAAGCAGAAGAAGCTGCTGCATGCAGCAATGAAGAAGAACGTCAGCGCATTCAGCAAAAAAATCACAATCGCGAAGTAAGTATCGAAGCAATGCGCAGCGAAATAAAAGATGAGTCAGAAGCTCGTCAAAATGGTTACGAAGGTACGATTTAATAAATAAAGCAACGACAATAAGCAGCTAAAAATAAACGGTTTTAGCTGCTTTCTTTCTATATTTTTTTAGTAAGGTCAATACTAATACAAACTAGCAAAGAGGTTTATGTAGGTGAAAAAGCACGTGAAAAGGAAAGTAGTAAGGATTTTGGTCAGTTTACTTGTCGTCTTGATTATTGTGGGCTCTTATCAAACGCATAAGCCTTTGCCTAAAGGAGTTTCATACGAAAGTAAGCCGCACAAAGTAGAAGATGTATTTCTCTTATCAGACCTAACGTATCAAGACCAGCAGACATCTGTTTCTGAACAACACATTTTTCAAGCAGTTACGAATGCGATTGATGACGCAAAAGCTTTTATTATTATGGATATGTTTCTATTTAACGGCTACTATAACCAAGGCGAAACGTTTCCTCACCTTAGTGATACGCTTGCAAGTAAGCTGATTGAAAAGAAACGAAAACATCCTACTATCGAAATCGTCTTTATTACAGATGAAATCAATACAACCTACGGCTCACATGATTCAAAGTGGTTAGATTCACTGCGGCTAAACGGAATCAAAGTAGTGCAAACCAATTTATCTAAGCTCAGAGACTCCATTCCACTGTATTCTTCAGTGTGGAGAACTTTTGTTCAGTGGTTTGGTGAAAAAGGAAACGGATGGATAACAAATCCGTTTGGTACCAATGCACCTAAAGCGACGGTCCGTGCTTATTTAAAGTTGTTAAATGTAAAAGCTAATCACAGAAAAGTAGTAGCAACAGATCAAAGCGTTATTATCTCCTCTGCCAATCCTCATGATGCAAGTTTTTATAATTCTAACATGGCCTTTGAAGTAAAAGGGAATATCATTGGAGATGTGGTGAAAAGTGAACAAGCGGTGTCAGATTTTTCTTATGGAGGAAAGTTACCTCGGTATAAGAAGAAAGAAAAAGAAAAGGGAGACCTCTATGTTCAGCTGTTAACAGAAGGCAAAATCTATAAGCACGTATTGCATGATTTACGTCATGCTAAAAAAGGCGACGATGTATGGCTTGGCATGTTTTATCTTGGAGATCGAGACGTAATAAAGGCGCTTTTGAAAGCTTCCAAACAAGGCGCAAACGTACGATTAATTTTAGATCCTAATGAGAATGCGTTTGGAAGAAAAAAGTTCGGACTGCCTAACCGTCCAGTAGCAGCAGAACTTGTGAAAAAATCTAAAGGCGATATTAAAGTTCGCTGGTATCATACGGGAAAAGAGCAGTATCATCCCAAAACTTTATTTATTCGAAATAAAAAAAATGCAACTATTATTGCAGGAGCAGCAAATTTCACAAAACGAAATTTGGCTGACTTGAACTTAGAAACGGATATTAAAGTATCAGGACCTTCTAACAAAAAGGTTATGACCGAACTAAACGCTTATTTTGACCGTTTATGGACAAATAAAGACTACACATATACACTTCCTTATAAAAAGTATGAAAATAAAATGACGCGGCTGGAAACACTGATATATCGCATTCAAAATGCGCTTAGTCTTACAACATATTGAGTTACAACCAAACTAGTAGGAGTATATTCTCCTTATATGGTAAGATAAAACAGGAACAGGGCAAGAGGAGGTAAAATCATGTTAGTATCAACGAAAGAAATCGAAGTGCGCTATGCAGAAACCGATCAGATGGGCGTTGTGTATCATGCTAACTATTTAGTATGGATGGAAATAGGTCGAACGCAGTTTATTAGTGATTTAGGTTTTAGCTATGCACAAATGGAAAGAGACGGTGTGCTGTCGCCAGTTATTGATATACAGGCTTCATATAAAAAGCCGCTTCATTATGGCGAGACAGCTGTAGTACATACTTGGGTTGAGAACTATGACGGTCTACGCGTTGTGTACGGCTACGAAATTTTTAATTCAAATGAAGAACTTGCGTTAACAGGAACATCGTCACACGTATGTGTGAAAAAAGAAAACTTTAAGCCTATTTCGATTCGCCGTAATTATCCGGAATGGCATAAAGCCTATGAAGAGGCCAAAAAGCAGGGTTAAGCGCAAGAATAAAAAGCATCGATAAATCGATGCTTTTTTTCTTACGCTTCGTAATGAAAGTCAGGTTCTTTTGTTTCTTCATTATAATTTACGGTCAAATCATGACCATCAAAGTACCAAAGGTCTTCATCTTCTACGAAGAATGTTAAACCGTCAACTTTTGTTTCAACGCCAACGTTTTTAGGAGAATCTGTGTTTACACCTAAAGAAAAACCTTTTTGAACGTTGCTGCATCCGCCGTAGCGAACAAAAAAGCGAATTGTTTCGTTTCCTTCTAGCATCATTTCATCTTTGTACCACGTAGCTGCTGCTTCTGTTACTGTTAATTTCATTAATTATGCTCCTTCCAATACTGCGGATACATTTATTATAGTAGAAAGGTAGATAAATTACCAATATATACGAATCCAGCTAGGAAGGAATGAGATAAAATAAAACGATTTAATATAGAGGTGAAGGCTTCATTTCTATATTAAATCGTTTCATTCTTTCATTTGAAATCATATTGTTTTCCAATGGTTTCCCAGCAGTGAACGCAGTAGCGGCTTCCTTCTAGCTGTGAATCCATTTTCTTATTTCGTTTGCAAATAGGGCATTTTTTCTTCACATCATTCACCCCCTTATTTTAGTATCAGTATAACTAATAAATAAGAAATGTATTCGCTTACAAAGCGGTTATAAAAAAAGAAATAAGAGGAAGCTCCTCTTATTTCTTTTTACCTGACAAAAATGTGACTTTCGGTTCTGTTTTATTAAGAATTCGGGTAATGTTTGCGCGGTGTCTGTAAATGACAAAGGCTACAATTAAACCAATAATCATAATAAGCATGTAGTCTTGCTTAAATAGTGTGTAGATAAAGGTTAATACCCCGGTAACCATTGATGACAATGATACATACTTCGTTATGTATAAGCAGATAAAAAAACATAATAGTACGAAAGCAAATAAAAGAGGTTCATAACATAAAATCACTCCGGCGGACGTGGCAACAGCTTTCCCGCCTTTAAATTTCGCGAAAACAGGAAAAATATGACCAATGACAGCAAATAAACCAATGAAGAGAATGTTTTGATTCGTATTAAATAAAAGCGGTAAAGAAGCTGCTAGGGTTCCTTTTAGAATGTCTCCAAGCGTAACGATAATTCCAGCTTTTACGCCCAATGTACGAAAGGAGTTGGTGCCGCCTAAATTGCCGCTTCCATGCTCTCGTATATCGATGCCGTATCCTAGTTTTCCAACAACTAGTCCAAAAGGAATAGAGCCCAAGATATAGGCAAGAATAGGTAATAAATAATTCATGTTTGAAAGCTCCTTTATTTCTATATCGTTTCTATTTTACCATGAGATACTTAAAAAAACATAGCTAGTTTTGGGTGAGAGACAATTATTTTAAAAAAAGAAGACGTTTACAAAAATAGAGAAAACGGGTACTATATGCAGGAAATCAACTGTAAATCGCGAATGTTGTTCAGTACATACTATATAGCTAAGAGAGGTAATAGACATGTCCATTAAAATTCCTTCCCGCCAAGAGCTTGGTAAAATATTAAAAAAAAGCAAGCGCATTGCTGTAGTAGGTTTATCAGATAACCCTCATCGAACGTCTTATATGGTTTCAGAAGCCATGCAGCAGCAAGGTTACGAGATTATTCCGGTGAACCCGACAATCAACTCAGCGCTCGGCGTAAAAGCTGTATCTTCATTAAAAGAAATTGAAGGGCATATTGATATCGTTAATGTATTTCGCCGCTCTGAGCATTTGCTTGAAGTTGCAGAAGAGTTTTTAGAAGTAGACGCAGACGTATTTTGGGCACAATCTGGTTTAATTAATGAAGAAGCATATGACCTGCTCGCTAAAAAAGGGTATACTGTAGTTATGGATCGTTGTATAAAAGTTGAGCATGCTTTAACAAAGTAAGATCTATAAGCAGAACAACCAACCCATGCACACTGCTTGCATGGGTTTCACCATGCGTTGAAATAGTAAGAGCGTTTCCGCTACAATAGACGTTAGACAGCTAGCTTTATAATGCTTATAATCCATGAATACACAAGATATTGCTTTTATAATACGGAAATTTGTGCTAAAATCTTGTAAGTACGCAAAAATAGAAACATACGTTCTGTTGATGCGAACACTATAAAATTAAAAGATAGGATACATGATCATTTATTCTTAGACACGAAGCGCAAACGTTTGTGTTTCATACATAATGTAGTAATGTTCGTTGTGATGAAAGGGGTAGTATGAATGGCTCGGAAACAACAATTTAATTATAATGAAGATGCAATTCAAGTACTAGAAGGATTAGATGCCGTTCGTAAACGTCCTGGTATGTATATTGGAAGTACGGATACACGAGGTCTGCATCATTTAGTATATGAAATCGTCGACAACTCTGTCGATGAAGCTCTAGCAGGCTACGGAGAAGAAATTATTGTAACCATTCACAAAGATAATTCAATTTCTGTACAAGATAAAGGTCGAGGTATGCCAACGGGCATGCATAAACTAGGAAAACCAACGCCTGAAGTTATTTTAACCATCTTGCATGCAGGAGGTAAATTCGGACAGGGTGGATATAAAACAAGCGGAGGCTTACACGGAGTAGGTGCATCTGTTGTAAATGCGCTGTCTGAATGGTTGACCGTAACCATTCATCGAGATGGATTTATTTATGAACAGCGTTTTGAAAATGGAGGAAAGCCAGTTACGACGCTAGAAAAAATAGGGAAAACGAAAAAAACGGGAACAACGATTCATTTCAAACCGGATGCCACGATCTTTTCAACAACTGTGTATAATTATGATACGCTGTGTGAACGGCTCCGCGAATCGGCTTTCCTGTTAAAAGGATTCAAAATAGAGTTAATCGATAAAAGACATGATCGTCACGATATCTTTTATTATGAAACAGGTATTCAAGCCTTCGTTTCATATTTAAATGAAGAAAAAGATTCACTTCATCCAGTCGTCTTTTTTGAAGGGATTCATCATAATATTGAAGTTGAATTTGCCTTTCAATTTAATGATGGTTATTCTGAAACCATTTTATCATTTGTTAATAATGTTCGTACCAAAGATGGTGGAACGCATGAGTCCGGTGCAAAAAGCGCTATGACGCGTGCATTTAATGAATACGCTCGTAAAGTAAGCCTGCTAAAAGAAAAAGACAAAAACTTAGAAGGAACGGATATACGAGAAGGCTTAGGAGCCATCGTTTCCGTTAGAATACCTGAAGAGTTGCTTCAGTTTGAAGGTCAAACAAAAGGAAAGTTAGGTACAAGTGAAGCTCGTTCGTCTGTAGATGCAGTTATTTCTGAAAAACTTGCCTATTTCTTAGAAGAAAACCCGGACGTAAGCTCTCTTCTTGTAAAAAAAGCAATCAAAGCTGCTCAAGCGCGTGAAGCAGCACGAAAGGCGAGAGAAGACGCAAGAAACGGGAAGAAACGAAAGCGTCAAGAAACCGTTCTAAGCGGAAAGTTAACGCCTGCGCAATCAAGAAATCCTCAGCGAAACGAACTGTACTTAGTCGAAGGGGATTCCGCTGGAGGTTCAGCAAAACAAGGAAGGGATCGCCGCTTTCAAGCTGTGCTGCCACTGCGAGGGAAGGTTATCAATACCGAAAAAGCTAAGCTTCAAGATATTTTTAAAAACGAAGAAATTAGTACGATCATCCACGCGATAGGCGGAGGAGTAGGAGCAGATTTCACCATCGATGATATTAACTACGATAAAATAGTCATCATGACCGATGCGGATACGGATGGCGCTCATATTCAAGTGCTTCTGCTAACGTTTTTCTACCGCTATATGAAACCGCTTGTGGAAGCAGGAAAAGTATTTATTGCTCTTCCACCGCTCTACAAAGTAAGTAAAGGGTCAGGTAAAAAAGAAGTGGTTGAATATTCATGGAGTGACGAAGAATTGCAGGGTGCTATCGATAAGGTAGGAAGAGGGTATATGATTCAACGCTATAAAGGTCTCGGTGAAATGAACGCAGATCAGCTTTGGGAAACAACAATGAACCCAGAGACGCGTACGCTGATTCGTGTTCGTATTGATGATGCTGCTCGCGCTGATCGTCGTGTAACCACCTTGATGGGCGATAAAGTAGAACCTCGCAGAAAATGGATTGAAAGCAACGTAGCGTTTGGATTAGAAGAAGATCCAAATATTTTAGATAATGAAAATGTATTAACGGTCGCAGAGGAGGACGTACAATGACACAAACAGAACGCTTTTTAGATTTACCTCTTGAGGATGTACTAGGCGACCGTTTTGGTCGATACAGTAAATATATTATTCAAGAGCGTGCACTTCCGGATGCAAGAGACGGGTTAAAACCCGTTCAGCGCCGTATTTTATATGCAATGCACGTAGATGGAAATACAGCAGAAAAAGGCTTTCGCAAGTCAGCCAAAACTGTAGGGAACGTAATTGGTAACTATCACCCTCATGGTGATTCATCTGTATATGAGGCCATGGTTCGAATGAGTCAAGAATGGAAAGTTAGAAATGTATTAATCGAAATGCATGGAAACAACGGAAGTATTGATGGAGATCCCCCAGCAGCAATGCGTTATACAGAAGCTCGCCTTTCATCGATTGCTGCAGAACTTCTACGAGATATTGACAAACAAACGGTTGAGTTTGTGTCTAACTTCGATGATACAAGCAGCGAACCAACTGTGTTACCGGCTATGTTTCCTAATTTGCTAGTGAATGGATCCACGGGTATTTCAGCTGGTTATGCTACAGAACTTCCTCCTCATCATTTAGGTGAAGTAATTGACGCAACGATCATGCGAATTGATAAACCAACGTGTACAATTGAAGAGTTGATGACGGCTATTCAAGGTCCTGATTTTCCTACGGGAGGAATCATTCAAGGGGTAGACGGAATTAAGAAAGCCTACGAGACAGGTAAAGGGAAAATTATTATTCGCGGAAAAACGGAAGTGGAGTCCATTCGCGGCGGAAAACAGCAAATTGTCATTACGGAAATTCCGTTTGAAGTAAACAAAGCCAACCTTGTTAAGAAAATGGATGAGCTTCGTTTAGATAAAAAAGTGGAAGGCATTGCTGAAGTTCGCGATGAAACGGATCGTACCGGTCTGCGCATCGTAGTAGAATTAAAAAAAGATGCAAATGCTCAAGGAGTACTTCACTATCTTTATAAAAATACGGATCTGCAAGTACCTTATAATTTTAACATGGTTGCTATTGCTAAAAAGCGACCAAAGCTTATGAGCTTGGCCAACATTCTTGATGCTTATATTGATCATCAAAGAGAAGTGGTAACAAATCGTTCTAAATACGAACTGCAAAAAGCACGTGAACGTGAACATATTGTAGCGGGATTGATTAAGGCACTGTCGATTTTAGATGAAGTTATTGCGACGATTAGAGCTTCTAAAGATAAGCGCGACGCTAAAAATAATTTAATTGCCAAATATGAATTTACAGAACCTCAAGCAGAGGCGATTGTATCGCTTCAATTATACCGTTTGACAAACACGGACATCACAGCTCTACAAGCGGAAGCTGAAGAGCTAGGTGCTAAAATTAACGAGTTAGAAGAAATCTTACATAGCGAGAAAAAACTTTTTAATGTAATCAAAAAAGAATTACGCCGTGTAAAGAAGCAATACAGTACAGAACGCCGCTCAAAAATTGAAGCGGAAATCGAAGAAATTAAGATTAATCTAGAAGTGATGGTTCCATCTGAAGAAGTGATGGTGACAGTCACAAAAGACGGATACGTAAAACGAACAAGCCTTCGTTCTTACGCCGCGTCTAACGGGCAAGACTTCGGTATGAAAGATACGGACCGAATTTTAGCGAAGTATGAAATTAATACAACCGAAACCCTGCTCATCTTCACAAACAAAGGGAATTATTTATATATGCCAGTGCACGAACTTCCTGATATCAGGTGGAAAGACATGGGGCAGCATATCATGAACATTGTTCCAATTGATAAAGAAGAGCAAATTGTACGGGCGATACCGGTGAAAGAATTTAAAGAAAATCAGTATCTGCTTTTCTTTACGAAAAATGGTATGGTCAAAAAATCAGAATTACTTCAATATAAAGCACAGCGCTACTCCAAAGCTCTTGTCGCCGTTAATTTAAAAGGCGATGATGAAGTAATCGATGTATATCAAACCGATGGCAAAAAACAAGTGTTTATTGCCACTCGCTCTGGCTACGGACTGCGTTTCAGGGAAGAAGAAATCAATATTGTAGGGACTCGCGCTTCTGGTGTGAAAGGAATTAACTTAAAAGACGATGATTATGTTGTAAGCGGCGTTATCTTCGATGAAGATGAAGCTCTATCAACTGAATTATTTATCGCCACGCAGCGAGGAGCTGTGAAAAAGACAAAAATTACTGAGTTTGAAGAATCAGCACGAGCAAAACGAGGGCTAGTGATGGTCCGAGAACTAAAATCTAATCCGCATCAAATTGCAAAAGTAAAAGCAATCTCTAAAGAACATTACATGATAGTAGAATCATCTAAAGGTCAAATCGAGCAGGTTGATCCGTCTACAATGCGAGCTAGCGACCGATACAGCAACGGTTCATTCGTATTGGACCAAAGCGAAGCTGGCAATTTAGTTGATGTGTGGCTGGAAGAAAAATAACAAAAAAAGTAGTAAAGTTTTAATGCTTTACTACTTTTTTTGTTTAATATTTTTTTAAGTTAAACTATGTTCTAAATAAACAATAAAAACATTTCCCTACTCCTTATCCCAAATAAACATCATGCACCTCCTACACAAGCTTCTAAGAAACTTTTGAATGTTCCAATTGTCCTAAACATATATATATAAGAACATCTAGGAGGTGTTATAGATGAACTATTTTATTCACATAACTCCTAAGACTAAACTTTTTGTACGGGATATTGGAAAAGGGGAACCCGTTCTTTTCCTTCACGGGTGGCCTGTTAACGCTAAAATGTACGAATACCAATTTACAACGTTGCCGGCCCGCGGTATTCGATGTATCGCTCCTGATCTTCGCGGATTCGGAAAGTCAGATGCGCCTTTCACCGGCTATTCTTATAATCAATTAGCAGATGATATTCGCATGTTAGTAGAAAGACTGGAGCTGAAAAATTATACGCTCGTAGGCTTTTCTATGGGGGGAGCCATTGCCATTCGATATATGAGCAGACATTTAGGATATGGCGTGAAGAAGTTAATTTTATTAGGAGCAGCGGCTCCAAGCTTTATTCAAAAAACTGATTTTCCATATGGACTTCCTTCTGAAGAAGTAAATACAATTATTCAAAATACGTATAGAGATCGCCCTAACATGCTTGAAGAGTTTGGCAAAAAGTTTTTTAATCAGCCTACCAGCTCAGCTTTTAAAGGGTGGTTTCAAGATTTAGGTTTAGAGGCATCCGGTCATGGAACGATTAAAACTGCGGTGTCTTTACGAGACGAAGACTTACGGGAAGATTTGAGTCAAATTTTTGCTGAGACATATATATTACACGGAAAAAAAGATCAAATTTGTCCATTTGATCTTGCAAAAGTTATGAATCGTCATATTTCATTTTCTACACTTCTTCCATTTGAGAATAGTGGACACGGTCTTTTTTATGATGAACGTGAGAAAGTAAATGACACTCTTATTGAACTCATCGCTCAAAGCTCAGCCTATAAGTAAGGATATACATTTAAAACCGAATTGGCAGCCAAATAAAAGAAGTAAAAAACCTGCACCTAACGTAATGAAGCGAAGAAGTTTAGGCGTGATAAATTTTCTTGTGAAATGAATGCTACTGGAAATATTTAAGTTCCAAAGAAGGATTCCAAAGATAATAAAGAAACTGTGAAAAAAGACTGATAGCCACGTTTGACTTTGGAGGCTTTCGCTTAAGCTTGACCCAAATACACCAAACCAAAATACAATATTTAAAGGATTCATAAGAGCAATGAAGAAACCTGTAAAAAACGACTTATCTCTTTTAATAGAGGGTTTATTTACATCTATTAAAAAGGAACGAGAAACAGCTTGTTTCATACTTTGAAAGCCAACAAACGTAAGCATGACAAAACCAGTTGCATACAGGGAAACAGTAACAGCATGCATCTGAACAAAAGGCGTTAACCCTATTAAAATGAGGAGCATAAATAAAATATCGGCCGTCATGCCTCCCAAACCAACTAGCCAAGAAGCCCAAAATCCTTTGGTCAGCCCTTTTTTAATCATCTCTATATTAATTGGACCTACCGGTGCTGCGAGACTAATACCTAGAATTATTTGTTTTATAGCAATCAAAAACCACTCCACAAACACAGCCTCCTTTCTAACTTGTCCAATAGTAGCTTATATATATATAGATTAGAGTTTTATAATTTAGAAGCGGCATTTAGTTAAAAATACTCATAAACTTTCTTTTCATTAATACACATGTAACGTTGAGTTCCATAAGGAGGGTTTTAATGGCATTAAAAATGCTTTTTCGAGCCAATGAGATTTTAGAGTCAACGCATGTCCCATTTTGGGGAAAAGATGCTTTTCAATATTTCCGAAGCGATATATTATCAGAAGAAAATCCATTTCCTTGTATATTAGGGGTAGAAGGCTTTAAAAAAGATTTACTGCGGTTTTCATTTGTGACTACTCCTTATAACTACCAAGATATTAGAAATGTAGCGTTGGCACTTAGAGAATACATAGATACGTTCAAGACCATAGGTCGCTATACATCCTTTGTGTTATTCTTTAAGCCTGAACATAAAGAACGATCAATGGAAGAGTACGAAACGATGTTTTGGGATACACTGACGTTTCTTCATCAAATTGATCAAAAGAAATGGCCGCAAGACATTCCAAAAGATCCAAAAGATCCATTATGGGAATTTTGCTTTCACGGAGAACCTATTTTTGTCGTCTGTAATACGCCTGCTCATTCTTTACGTAAAAGCCGTAAGAGCAGAGGATTTATGATTACATTTCAACCTCGGTGGGTGTTTGAAGGTATGACAGGTGATTCAAAAATAGGGCGGCACGTACAAAAGTTGGTCCGCGATCGGTTAAAAACATATGATGACGTATCAGCTCACCCTGAGTTAGGATGGTATGGACAGCAGGAAAACCGAGAGTGGAAGCAATATTTTTTACACGATCATAATAACTACACTGCCGGACAGTGTCCGTTTAAATTAAAAAGGAGTGAGCAGCATGGACGTAAAAAAAGCCTCTATTAAAAAAGGAGTTGGCGGAAAGTTTGAAGAAGTAATTAAAGAACTGCTTCCGGCGTATACTGGATACGTTGAAGTACAGCACGATATTGCTTTTCAAACGCACCCATCTCATACCCATCCAACTGATGAAATTCTTCATATACTTGAAGGATCTATTTACTTTACAGTTGAACATGATACGGTTCTATGTCAGGCAGGAGATCGAATACATTTACCGAAACAAACGGTTCATTCCTCAAAAGCCGGTCCTGATGGGTGCACATACGTTATTTCCATTTTAAAATAAAGACGAAAGAAGATGATGCTTATGCTACGGTCCCGGCCCGTTCTGCTGCTTATCGATGTACAAGAAGGGTTTTATTCACCACAGTGGGGGGAAAGAAATAATCTAGATGCAGAAAAACATATGATGACGCTACTGCAAGCATGGAGGCGCCAAAATTATCCTGTCATTCACGTACAGCATGCATCGGAAAATCCAGATTCTCCTTTACACCCAAGTTCGAAGGGATTTCAGTTCAAAGAAGGGTTTGGTCCACAAGAAGACGAATACTTAATTCGCAAACACGTGAACAGCTGCTTCATTGGAACAGAGCTAGACAGTTATTTAAAAGCAAATGGCTATGATACGCTTATCTTAATAGGACTAACTACTAATCACTGCGTCTCTACGACTGCCCGCATGGCTGGAAATCTAGGGTACAGGACGTACGTTGTAAACGATGCAACAGCTTGCTTTGATTGTATGTCCTACGATGGAAAAACAAGGCTTCCTGCAGAAGATGTACATACATTCGCATTGTCTTCTTTACATGAGGAGTTTGCAACGGTCGTTTCTACAAAAGAGACACTTCAAGTTCTTCAAACCTTTCAATATGCTCAAAATCATAACTGATGTGCATGCGCACATCGGTTTTTTATGTAGATTATGTTTCTTAAAAGAAGTAAAATAAAGATAATTCTATACTATAAGGAGTTTGTACATATGATCATTCGTTATGCTAAAGAAGAAGATTTACCTATGCTTGTTGAAATTTATAACCAGTCTGTTCAAACAAGTGCTGCTACTTTTGATTTAACGCCTGTAACAGTAGAGCAAAGAAGGAGCTGGTTTGATAATCATATTAGCAATGAACTCTTTCCGCTTATTGTCGCGGAAAGAGACGGGGTAGTAGCGGGCTATGCTTCGCTTTCTTCTTATCGAGATAAAGAGGCATACATTCAAACGGTAGAGCTATCGATTTATATTGATAAAAATCAACAGGGGTATGGCATTGGAAAACAGCTTATGAAGCGAATTTTGGAATTAGCTAAAGAACTCAACCATCACGTTGTCATTTCAGGAATTACAAAAGGGAATGATATCAGTATCAAAATGCATGAGCAATTTAATTTTACATTTTGCGGAGAATTTAAAGAAGTAGGCTGGAAATTCGATCAGTGGCAAGATGTGCTTTTTTATCAGCTTATTTTATAAGATGTATGACACCTTTACACATTGTAACGTTTTAGTTTCATGTGTAAAGGTTATTAAAATAATAAGTCATTTTATTATTTTAATACGAAAGGTGTTAGCTATCATGAATACACATTTTCAATATCAGTATATAAGAGCTATTCCAAAAAGATGGTCCCAAAAAGAACTGCATATCCAGCTGAATAGAATCAAACACAATTCTGAACTATCTACTATAGCAGCAGATCCGCTTTTTCATCTGTTAGAATGTACTCGTTCGGGCCTTCAAACTAAGCAAGAAATCATAGACTACATCCAAAGCATTCCTACTCATCAACTTCCATCTTTTGTAACGCATTTAAGCAGGTTAATTCAGCATATTTATTATATAGAAGCTGCTGATTACTGTAATCGTCCTCTCAAAGGTTATATGCTTGTTATGAAAAATCAGCCCGCCTATATATCTCTTCATTTTGCTGATCAGATCACATAAAAAAAGCTCTCTATTCTTTTGAATAGAGAGCTTTTTTTATTCGTATTTTTTTACTGTTACTTGGCATTCTTTTAACGGAATAAGTTTTGACTTTTTCGTCCATTTGTATCCTAACCAAACAATTAAGAATAAAGGAAGTCCGATATAAGAAACAAGTACACCGTACCAGTCAATCGAATCACCCATAAACGCCGAATAGTTTTGACCTAAAATGACAACAGCACATAAAATAAAGGCAAAGATAGGACCAAACGGGAAAAGTTTTGCATGATATGGAAGTTCACTCAAATCATGACCTTGGGCAACAAATGCTCTTCTAAAACGATAGTGGCTGATGGCAATTCCTAACCAAGCAATAAAACCAGACATACCGGAAGCGTTAAGTAACCATGTGTATACCGCACCGTCTCCAAAAAATGAAGCACCAAATGCAAGTGTACCGACAAGTGCCGTTGCGATTAAAGCATTAACCGGAACGCCTCGTTTATTTACTTTTGCTAAGAACCTTGGTGCTTTTCCATCTTTCGCTAAGTTCCACAGCATACGCGTAGAAGCATACATACCTGAGTTACCAGCAGATAAAACGGCTGTTAAAATAACGGCATTGATAGCTGATGCTGCAAACGCCAGACCTGCTCGTTCGAATATTAAAGTAAATGGACTTACTCGCACATCATCACTTGCTAATGAATCGGCTGTGTATGGAATAAGCATCCCGATAACAAAAATAGCTAAAATATAAAATAACAAGATGCGCCAGAAGACTTGTTTAACTGCGCGAGGAACCGTTTTTTCCGGATCTTCACTTTCTCCAGCTGCGACTCCAAGCAACTCTGTTCCTTGAAATGAAAAACCAGCAGCCATAAAAATACCTAAGACAGTAAAGAATCCACCGTGAATGGGTCCATCACCAAGCGTGAAGTTTTTAAACCCTGGTGCTTCATTGTTAAAGATACCAAAAATCATCATAATGCCAATAACTAAAAAGATGATAACCGTTACTACTTTAATTAACGAAAACCAAAATTCAGATTCACCAAATCCTTTTACAGAAAGGTAGTTAAGCCCAAACATAATTAATAAAAACAGGGCACTCCATAAAATAGAAGAAGAGTTTGGGAACCAAAATTTCATAATAAGGGCTCCAGCAGATAATTCAGCTGCAATCGTAATAGCCCAGTTATACCAATAGTTCCAGCCGAGAGCGAAACCAAAGGATGGATCTACAAACCGAGACGCATACGTACTAAACGAACCGGCTTCAGGCATATAAGCTGCGAGCTCCGCCAGGCTGGTCATCAAAAAGTAAACCATGACACCAATGATAGCGTAAGCTAAAAGTGCTCCCCCAGGTCCTGCTGTGTGAATTGCTCCACCACTTGCTAGGAATAAGCCGGTTCCGATGGCTCCTCCTAATGAAATCATCGTTAAGTGGCGAGATTTCAACCCACGTTTTAATTCTTGCTGCTCTTGCATAGATAAATACTCCTTTCGAATGTACGGAAAGAGACGGGATAACATAAAAAAAGCCCGCAGTATATGTGCGCGCTTTTAAATCTGAAAACCGCGTCAACCTTCCGTGAAGATAGCTCTTCACATCACTCGCATGATGTGACAGTTCTGTTCCTGTTCGGAGACAGCCCCAGCTTAAATCAACCGAGAAGTGATCTAAACTTCGGCAATTTTTCCTTTCAAGCAACATCCTCAATGTTCTCTGCATTTCCGTTGCTTTACTATTAAAAACTGCGACCTCTACCTCATCGATTAGGATGAGGGTTTTTTATATTCATTTGACATAAAAGAAGTATACCAAATACTAAAACGATTGTCATTATAAAAAATAGATTCAGAAAATAGAAACATCTTTGAAATCTCTCGAATCTATTTTGTTACATATGGTATAATGAATGTTGTCTTTATACTACATAAATATCCAAACGTACCACAGGGGGAGCCGCCGTGCTGAGAGTGAACAAATTGTTCAGACCCTTCGAACCTGTTAGTTAACGCTAGCGTAGGAATGTGGGAATAGCAGCATACATATTTGCTTACTCCTGTGTAAACCGTTTGTTTGATATGAATGACTCAAAAACAGGAGTGAGAAACGTGAATAAAGCATTACCTTTACAGGCTAAAATTGAAATAGCTATTTTTGCAGCATTGGCACTTCTACTTGATCTTTTGCCTTCCATTAAGATTGCAACGGCTGTGAGTATTTCGTTCTCCATGGTGCCCATTTTTATTATGTGCTTTCGCTGGGGAGTAAAAGGCGGGGCTCTATCTGGTCTATTATGGGGGCTGTTGCAGTTGGCAACAGGAACGGCTTATATTTTAACAGCGCTACAAACGTTTATTGAATATATTGTGGCTTTTGCTTTTATAGGTTTTGGAGGTATTTTTTCGCAATCTATTAAAACAAATTTAGCTAACAATAACAGATCAAAAGCTTTTGTTTTGATTGTTTTATCCCTTGTTATTGGCAGCTTCGCACGGTATTTCTGGCACTTTATTGCGGGTATTATTTTCTGGGGATCGTATGCGCCAAAGGGCATGTCCGCTCTATGGTATTCTTTTTCAATGAACGGGATTTCAATGGTAGGATCACTAATAGCCTGCTTAGTCATTCTTTCACTATTAATTCCATCCGCATCAAGAATGATTGTAACTAAATCACACTCATCATAAGCTAAAAGACTAAATCTACCAAGATTTAGTCTTTTTTGTCATTTGTCACCTTTGTTTACACAAAAGTGTGTCAGGTTTGATAACATAGTTAGTGAAATATTCAAAAAACTGTTTTATGATAATCACCATATTCAAACGAGATAAGGGATTGATAGCATGCTACAGAAATGGATAACGAGCATAGGTTTAGATATCGGAACAAGCACAACAAAGCTGATTGTAAGCAAGCTGTTAATAGCAAATCAACAAAATCAGTTTACGCTGCCAGGCTGTCAAATTATTGATCGTCGCGTAACGTATGCAAGTTCTATCTATACCACCCCTATGCTAAACGATGTTGAAATCGATGTTCAAAGATTAACGGTACTACTAGAACAAGAGTATAAGAACGCAGGAATCTCATTAGATCAAGTGGAGGCAGGTGCTGTGATCATCACAGGAGAAACGGCCAGAAAGCAAAATGCAGAAAGTATCGTTCACTATCTAGCCGAACATGCTGGGGATTTTGTTGTTGCAACAGCCGGCGCTGAATTAGAGGGAATATTAGCAGCAAAAGGCTCAGGAGCAATAGAACGTTCTGCTGAAACAAATGCAGTAATTGCCAATATTGATGTAGGAGGAGGTACTGCTAACATCGCTTTATGTCAAAATGGAAAAGTGATAGAAACGTTTACACTGCATGTAGGCGGGAGATTAATTCGACTAAATGAAGACGGTCTTGTTACCTACGTTTCGTCTCATTTAACTGAATTTTTGAAAAATAATTCTTTAACACTGCGAGAAGGTGAAAAAGCAGCATTTGAAAAGCTCTCGTCTATCTGTCAATTACTAGCTGAAGAAACCGTAAATTATGTAAAAGCGCTGAATCAAAATTCCTCGCTGCTCGTTTCTCCTCATACAAGATCTTCTATACATCCTGAAACGATCATGGTTTCAGGAGGGGTAGGAGCAATGATGGAGAATCAAAAGCCAAAAACAGTGAAAGAAGTGGCCATACATGGAGACATTGGCCCGCTTCTAGCATATCATTTTCAATCCATCCAAGTATCTCAAGCCGCTGAGACAACGCGCGCTACTGTAATTGGTGCTGGTATGCAAAATACAGAAGTTAGCGGATCAACCGTATACATTGGGTCGAAGCGGCTGCCGCTAAAAAATATTCCGATTATAAAGATACCGGTTCAGCAAGAAGAGACGTGGAATCCGCAGCTGTTTCAAGAAAGAGCACGAACGGCATGTATGCAGGCTTCAACTATTTTCAGTGCAGAAGATCCCCCTGCTGCTATTGCTTTATCTCATTTTGCTTACTGCAGCTATAAGATGCTTCAAGAATTAGCAAAAATAATAAGCGATGAATTTATTGTTTGTTTTAAGGGAGCTAAGTGCCTCGTTGTTCTATGCGAACAAGATATTGCAAAAGCTTTAGGACAAGCACTAGCTAAACAGAGGAAAGAGTTAGAAATTATTTGTTTAGATCAAATTGATTTTACGCACGGAGATTACATCGATCTAGGGTTACCAGTAGCTGGAGAAGCGATCTCCGTTTCCGTTAAAACGCTCGCTTTTTCATCATAATCAGCTGAACACACAAGGAGGAAACGATGTTTAAAACTACACGAATGTTAGGAGAAACATTTTCATTTTATAGCTTAAAAGAAATCATGGCCAAAGCAAACGAAGAGCGTTCTGGAGATCAGCTCGCAGGAGTTAGCGCCGAGTCAATGAAAGAACGAATGGCAGCAAAGCAAGTTCTAGCTGATATCACACTTGCTGATATCAGAAACTACCCGCTGCTCAGCGCAGATGAAGACAACGTCTCGGCATTAATTGAAAGTCAGATTGATTCATCGGTTTACGATATGATCAAAAATTGGACAGTAGGGGATTTAAGAGAATACATTTTATCCGATCAGCATAGCGGAGAAGACCTTCTTGGACTTAGCAAAGGATTAAGCAGCGAAATGATTGCGGCAGCTACTAAAATTATGTCCAATTTAGATTTAATTCAAGGAGCTGCCAAGATAGAAGTGCAAACTACTTGTCAAACGACTATCGGCCAAAAAGGAGTATTGGCTTCTAGAGCTCAGCCTAATCATCCTTCAGATAACTTAAAGGGAATGAGAGCATCTCTATACGAAGCGTTAAGCTATGGAATTGGAGATGCGGTTATCGGAATTAACCCTGTTATTGATACAACGGATAATATCTACGCGCTTTTAAATGAAACAAAAAATATAATCAACGAATGGTCAATTCCTACTCAAAACTGTGTATTATCACACGTAACGAGTCAAATGAGAGCAATTGAAAAAGGAGCATCAGCAGACTTGATTTTTCAAAGTTTAGCAGGTACAGAAGCTGGTAATGATTCATTTGGAATTTCACTGTCTATGCTCGATGAAGCGACAGCGCTAATTCATGAAAAAGGAACGGCAAAAGGTCCAAACCGCTGGTATTTTGAAACAGGACAAGGTTCTGAACTGTCAGCAGAAGCTCACTATAACATTGATCAAGTAACGCTCGAAGCTAGATGCTACGGCTTAGCTCGTCACTATAAGCCTTTCTTAGTTAATACAGTTGTTGGATTTATTGGACCTGAATACTTATATAACAGCAAACAAGTTCTACGAGCTGGGTTAGAAGATCATTTCATGGGTAAAATGCACGGCCTGCCTATGGGAGTAGACGTATGTTACACCAACCACATGGATGCTGATCAAAATGATATGGATAATTTAAGTATGCTTCTGGGAACAGCTGGAGTGAACTTTGTCATAGGAGTGCCCATGGCTGATGACTGCATGCTAAACTACCAGTCCCTTAGTTATCATGACATTGCAACGGTACGTAATGTGTTAGGGCGTACCCCAACGCCGTTATTTCAAAAGTGGCTTGAAGATCAGCGTATTATGGACAACGGGCGCTTTACATCTAGAGCCGGAGACCCAACTATTTTTATGAATTTGATTTAAGGAAGGTGCTTACTATGATACCAAAGTCAAATCGCGATCCGCTTGAAACACTTAAACAATTTACCCCTGCCCGCATAGGTGTCGGCCGTACAGGAACAAGGCCGCTAACAAAAGACGTTCTATCTTTTCGCACGGATCATGCTGCAGCCGTAGACTCTGTATATGGAGTAGTTGCAGAAGATATTTTAGCCGAGTTTAACCTTTTCTCTGTGAATACACGCGTGGAGTCAAAAGAACATTATTTAAAACGGCCGGATCAAGGAAGGTTATTAGCAGATAACGCTAAGAAAGAAATTTTTAAAAACTGCGTGCGGCAGCCTGATGTACAAGTAGTAGTCTCAGATGGACTGAGTGCCAAGGCAATCGAAGAAAACGTAAGTGACGTGTATCCAGCTTTAATTGACTCCCTGCAGTCATATGGACTTCATATCGGGACTTCATTTTTTGTAAAAGGGGGACGGGTTGCGTGTATGGATGAAATTGGCGAGATCATAAAGCCAAAAGCACTTGTGCTATTGATTGGAGAGCGACCTGGACTGGTCAGTGCTGAATCAATGAGTGCTTACATGTGCTATGAACCTAGCAAAGGCAAAAAAGAGTCTGATCGTATGGTCATTTCTAATATTCATAAAAGAGGGACGCCTCCTATTGAGGCAGCCGCACATATCGGTACCATGATTGACAAAATGATTAAGCAGCAAACAAGCGGTGTACATCTTATTGTCTAAACATCAAAAGGAGGAGAACATATGGCGTTACAAAAACAATTAAAACCTATTCATTTATGGGCTATTTCAGTGGGCATGGTTATTTCAGGACAATACTTTGGGTGGAATTACGGGTTTGAACAAGGCGGGATTATTGGGCTTGCAATTGCAACCTTAATTGTAACTGTGTTTTACACAACGTTTATGTTCAGTTATGCAGAGCTTTCAACATCTATCCCGCAAGCTGGTGGACCTTCAGCTTATGCAAGAAGAGCACTTGGACCTTTTGGGGGATATATCGCAGGAATTGCCTGCTTGCTTGAATTTATTTTTGCTCCTCCTGCTATTGCAGTGTCAACAGGAGCATACCTGCATTTTCTCATTCCAGCCGTTGACCCTGTATACGCAACGGTAGGTGCCTTTATTTTCTTTGTTTTATTAAATTTAATCGGGGTAAAAGAAGTAGCGGTGATTGAGCTTACAGCTACCATTGTTGCACTAATTGGTTTATCTATTTTTTATGTAGCTGGTTTGCCTCATGTACAAACATCGAATATTTTTAATGATTATTCCTTTATTAACGGGCCAACAGGGGTACTAGCAGCTATTCCATTCGCTGTTTGGTTTTATCTAGCAATAGAAGGAGGAGCAATGGCAGCGGAAGAAGTGGAAAATCCTAAGAAAAACATTCCTAAAGGATTTATTGGAGCGATTATTACTCTAGCAACCGCAACGTTGTTTACACTATTTGTAACAGCAGGACTTGGCGGAGGAAGCGGGAAGCTAGCTGATTATCCACTTCCACAGGCGCTGTCTTCTGTATACGGAAACGGCATTTCAACGGTTGTTGCTATTATTGGATTATTCGGATTAATTGCTAGTTTAAATGGAATCATCATGGGGTTTTCAAGACAAACCTACGCGCTTGCACGAGATGGTTACTTTCCTAAGTTTCTTGCCAAAACGAATAAAAAAGGAGTTCCTGTCGGCGGTTTATTAATTCCGGGAGCAATCGGTGTGATTTGTGCTGGATCTGCCACGTTTGCCAATGCTCTTATTATCTTGTCTGTATTCGGAGCAATGATGATGTACTGCATCAGTTTAGTTTCTCTTTTTATTTTACGCAAAAAAGAACCTAACCTGTCTCGTCCTTTTAAAGTAAATTACCCGGTAGTGCCAAGCGTTGCCTTAGTATTAGGGATTCTGTGCTTATACAGCATTATAAAATACAGTGTTCTTACAACAAATTTAATGCTGTTTGGTGTTTCTCTACCTTTAATGTACGTGATTCTTGGAATTTTCCTTCTTTCAATTATTTACTATGTCTTTTATGGCTCTAGACAGCTCAAAAAAGAAGCAGCCAATTCATATCAAGAAGCATCCATTAAATAGGAAGGAAAACGGCTCGCTGTAAAGGCAAGCCGTTTTTCTTGTGAAATTAAAGGGTTGAGCGTTTTTTTGTAGAATGATATACTAGGTCTGTTTGTTGGAAGAATATACATACATTTATATTAGATAAAGAAGGGGCAATTATGATGAACAAACGTAATACAATCATTATCACGGTTGTTTCATCTATTCTGTTATCAGCCTGTCAGCAAGAAGAAACATTAAAAGACGGAAATACAATGATAGTAGAAAAAGATGCAAAAAAAGTACTAAACGAACCAAAAACACAGGTAGAAAGCATTCAATCGATTGATTTAAATAAAGAAGCAATGAGCGGGAAATTTATTACAGCCTGGATGACTGATTACTTTTCAGCGTTTGGAAAAGCAGTGGATCAAAACTCTTTTGATGATTTAAAAGCTTTTTTGAAAGCGGACAGTTCTTTTTATAAAGAGCAAAACCTTCTTGTTGAAAATTTCACACGCCAAGGCATCGAGCAGAAGAAGCAAACGTTTCATATTGTCAATTGGTATGAAGAACCTAACCATGTGTTCAAAATACAAACCCACGAGGAAAGCTTATTAAAGCAGCCGGGTAAAGATCCTTATACTAAAATTTGTGACCGCCTTTATACAGCCGTTTATCAAAACGATACGTTAAAGTTATCGAGTGTAGAACCATTTGACTTTTCATCTAAACCAAATGCAAGCACTGAAACTCCCACTACACAAACAACAGATTTACACGACTACGATGGAAAATGGACCACTGGCAATGATAACGGATCTCCTATCATTCAATTTCTTGCTACATCAAACTCGGAAGCAACGATTAAAATAAATTCGTACCAGCCACCTAGCAAAATCCGCGTGTCAACCGTTGAACAAAAAAATATTCGCTTTGAAAATAACCAAGCAGCCATTGAATATGAAAATGATGGACAAGGAAATAAAGGAACCATTGTCATTACGCTCAAAGAAAATTCCATTTCATTACTTGCTAAAACAGATCAAAATAAAAAGGCAAAGTGGGGAATTCCAAGCGGTGATTACGTGCTCGATACGTTTGAGAATTAAAGATCATTTTAAAAACAGACTAAATTCGGCATTGAGGAGGACACCTTATGCATAAAAAAAAATGGACGATTGCATTCGTTCTACTGCTGCTAGTGGTTTTGACGGCCTGTGAAGAAAAAGAAACAGTTAAGTTATCCAAACCAACCGAACCTTCCTCAGATGAAGTGATCCCAAAAGATCAAGCTAAGTCATCTCTTCCGCCTGATCTTGTATCAGAAAAAAAAGCAGAAAAAACTGCGGTTGAGACGATGAACAAAATTTCAAGTACCTATAAAGAATTAGGCGAAAAGTACGAATGGGAAAATGAATCTAACCCTGCTGATTATGAAACGCTAAAAAAAGCGTTAACGCCATACGCAACTTCATCTTTAATTGCAACAAAGCTAAAAAGTATTTCTACTAATTATTACTGCAAAGAATGCAATATGAGCTTTTTTCCTGATGTAACTCATCTTATTCGATTTGAACTTATTAACAATCACGCTGGACAATTTTCGGTCTCGGCTATTGAGCCAATTAGTAAAGAAGGAAGCGGCGGACTGACCATTTACATGAATTTTAAATACGTTAATAAGCACTGGAAATTAAACGAATGGGATGAAGTTACCTATCATCAAAAATACCTCAACATTACGGCCGATGAATATATCAAATACGTAAAGTCAATTAATCCTTCTAGTGATATTTCGTATCAAGGTGAATCTACCCGCACAAATGAAAAAGGCGAAAAGGAAGAAATCTTGGTTTTCAAAGAGAATAATAAAACGTATGCTATCAGCAAAAACAGTTCTCAGCGAATCGACGATTTTAAAGAAGGTCAAAAAGAAAAAGAAAAGACGGAAGAAAAAGATTTTAATTTAAAAAACATCCAAAAAGTTGACCAAGAAACAGCGGATATTTTCATTGAACATTATTTACGAGATTTAACACAGTCCATTAACACGAATAAATTTGAACACGTACAGCCTTATATCCAGCGGGATAGTGTTTTGTGGAATGATCAAAAGCAGCTTGTGAAAATGCTGTACGAAAGAGACATTCGAGAAGAAATCGTTGATTATTCGGTATTAGACGTGGAATCTGTGAGTGAAGAAGAGAACGAAGCGGTCTATACAATTCAAACGAAAGAAGTCATTTCAATTACAACGAACGGTCAAAGTCAGGAAAAAGAGTATTATCGAACCTATACCGTTTCCTACAGCAATAAACAGCTGCACCTGACTAAAATTGAATCACTTTAAAAAACATCACGCTCTGCGTGATGTTTTTTATTTACAGATAAGTTCGCAGGATATCAAGATAATTCTTTCCGACCATCTGCTCTTGGCAGTTTTTCGATCCATCCTTTTTTGATCATTATTCGCCCAAAGGAAGAGATGGTTTTTAAATCCCTTAAAATAGAAGCATCACAATGTCCGGCTACGTCTATTCTCATACTAGTTATCATAGCTGCAGCATAATATGTAGTAGCTAAAGGTGTCCGTAAACAAAGGAGGAGCATCTAGATTTACATCTTTATCAGTAAAGCCAATCGGTAAATCTAATTTTTCAGCTTTAAAATATCTCTAAGCACGTGCAAATGTTTTTCAGCCAGTTCTAAAGTAAATTCAAAAAGAGAATAAACCTCAGAATCTTTAACCTTTGCTAACACATATTTACTAATACAAAACGATATGGTGTCTTGGATGTATTGTGCCCATAAACTTGTAATTTCTGATGACGTCAATCTATTTTTCTGATTATCCAAATTCGGTACCTCTAATTATTACTTAAACTCCTACTAGTGTTCCTAAAACATTGCTGTCTAACACATTCAAAATCCTTTAGTTAACTAACGCAAGATAACTCTTCCTTATCAAGCGTTCATATGATAAAGTAGAGAAATAAGCAGAAAATAGAATTTATTTTACATATAATGGATGTTTTTATTAAAGTCTTTAAAAACAGGCTTTTTAAATTGAGTTTTGAGAGGTTTTTAAAAACTTTTAATGGTATTTGTTGCGAATTGATAAAAAATCTTTATATTACATTCTGGATCATTTGAAAGGGATACCTTTGTTTTTAATCATTAGGAGGAGTAAAATGGAAGAAGTTGAATTGTCGCCTGTGAAAAATTCGTTTCGCCAGCTAAAAGAGCAGTGGGAAGAGGCAGAGCTATTAGATGAAGATAACAATTTGAATTTAAAGCACGTTTCAGATGAAGAGTTTATTCAGCTCTTTTTTTCAATGCGGATTATCAAAAAATCACTTTCTCCTCATACGATCAGATCTTATAATCAAGACATGAAAACGATTCTGTCTTTTTTCTACGAACGAGAGATTACATTAAAATCGATTGGATTTATGGAAGTCAAATTATTTAATGAAGAAATGATGAATCAATATGCCAATCGCACCGCTGCAAGAAAGCTAGAATTTTTTAGAAGAATGCTAGAGTTTGGACACGCTACTCATTTTTATCCTTCGCTGTATACGACGTGGATTGAAAAACCATCTATTGCAAAAGGACATTACAGCGACAAGGAAAAACAAAATCGCACCGAGTACCGAGAGCTAACCGACCGGGAAGCCCAGGTGATTGTCAATGCGTTAGAATCAGTCGTGCGCATTCGTCAGCATGAAAAGGAATTCAAAGCGCGCAATCGCTTAATGGGAATGCTTTTGTATATGAGTGGAATGCGTTCAAGTGAACTGCTGAGTTTAAATTGGGGAAGCTTCCGCGAAGACCGCCGCGGAAATTTGGTTGTAGATGTGATTGGTAAAGGAAAAAAAGAACGAACGATTCCCGTGTTTGATGATGTGAAAGAAACGCTTTTCACTTACCGGCAAGCGTTAAATGAAAGCATTGAACTAAGTCCTTTTGACACCGACCCGCTTTTTTACTCCATTAAAGAGTACTATCGTACCGGCGAAAAGAAGCGATTATCCTATACAACGTTGTATCGAACGATTAAATCAGCTGTTTATAAAGTAAAAGGAAACGCATCTATTTCTCCTCATTGGTTTCGTCATACCTTTATTACAAACAGTTTAGCTAATGACGTTCCGCTTGCGGTTGTGAAGCAAGTAGTAGGGCATTCTTCTATTGCTACAACGAACGTTTATCTTGAAAAACTTCAAGAAGATACGGTATACGACGCGTTTCGAAAATCGGGTTATCGCTAATTACTTATAATATTTTTATGTAAACTAAAAAACATATATTTTCATTTTTACTGCTGATGCGTATGAAATAAGTTGTATAAATGAATAAGTTACTTTTCCTACAATATAATGGTAGAAAGTCGATAAAGGAGGGAGCTACCTATGACGGCTAAACATCCGCTTCACTACCATTTCGGAGAAGTAACGGAGCTTTTTCATTACATATACGAAGTTTGTGAAACAGCAGGTATTTATATTGACTGGAGCGGAACAGCCCAAACCGTTCAGCTATATCGAAGCAAAGAATCTTTTTTATCCGGAGAACGCTACATCGGAGCGATTCAGTATGAGGGAAGCAATCAGTTTCAAAAAAGATGGCCTTCTACCGTCAGTTTGAGATTTCGACGTGCGAACTTGTCGTTTATTTTAAAATATTGTTTAGAACAAATTGAAGACTACCGCAAAGACACGAACAAAGAACCCTTCATTAATCCAAATGCAGAATCCATCGCGTTTAAATTCACCTCTTTAACAGATGAAACCAAACAAGTGATTTCAAAAATCAAAGAAGTGCTATGCATCGCCAACTACGTGTAAAACCCCGCAGAATGTTAGCTGAGGGGTTTTGGGTATTTAACGCAGGTCTTCTGTGTCTTGAAGCAATTGTTCGGCGCGGTATTCAAGCTTTTGTAAAGTTTCGGTATAAATTTTCACCTGCTGCTCGTTTAATTCGGACGTTAATTCGAAAAATACCTGCTCTACAGCGGGCGTTACTTCTGTTTTTAAACGCAGGCCATCTTCTGTTATTTGAATAAAAAACGAGCGGCGATCTTCTGGATTTCTGATACGCTGAATCCAATTTTGTTTTTCTAGTAAATCTAAAATTTTAGTCAGCGTCGCTTGATCTTTATCCGCTCGTTCAGCTAATTGTTTCTGCGTACTATATTCAGCTTCTGATACGCGTTTTAAAACGGTCCACTGTTCTGGTGTAATCCCAAAAGGGCGCAAGCGTGCGGCAACTACTCTGCTTAAGCGCTTACTTGTACGAACGGTGGGAATGCCGAACATTTCTTCTAACGATTCCATATAAAACCTCCTGCATACATACATGCTGTGATTATATCAGCTGTTTTTATTTCTGTAAATTTGTTTGTAAAGAGGACGCTTTATAAAAATAAATTTACAGAATAAATTGCAAATACACTAGACTTATTGTGTGTATCCTTGTAATCTAGTGTAAGAATAGTTAAACTTTTTCAAAAACAGTAGGGGGTACACACATCCATGATTAAAGCGGTATTTTTCGACTTAGATGACACGCTACTTTGGGACCAAAAAAGCGTAAAAGAAGCATTCGTTGCAACATGTACATATGCAAGTGAGAAATATAATTTAAAACCTGAAGAACTAGAAGAAGCGGTGCGTAAGGAAGCAAGAGAATTATATGCTTCGTATGAAACCTATGAGTTTACGCAAATGATTGGCATTAATCCATTTGAAGGATTATGGGGAAATTTTTTAGACGATCATGATGAATTCCGCAAAATGAAAGATATTGTTCCTACTTATCGCAAAGAAGCTTGGACTCGAGGTCTTCGTGCCCTAGGAATTCACGATGATGCTTTTGGAGCAGAGCTAGCTGAGCGTTTTCCATTAGAGCGCCGCAAAACACCGTTTGTATACGAAGAAACGTTTGAAGTGCTTGATCAATTAAAAGGAAAGTACAAGCTGCTGCTGCTAACAAACGGTTCACCTGACTTACAAAATACCAAATTGGATATTACATCAGAACTAGTTCCATATTTTGATGAGATTGTGATTTCAGGTGCATTTGGACGCGGTAAACCTGATCCATCTATTTTCGACCATGCTTTATCACTTATAGATTTAAAGAAAGATGAAGCGATTATGGTTGGAGATAATTTAATGACAGATATACTAGGTTCTTCTCGCGTTGGAATGAAATCTGTATGGATTAATCGTCACGATAAAGAGCGAAATGAAGTCATTCCTACTTATGAAATTACCCATTTAAGTGAACTGCATTCAATTTTAGATGAACTAAATTCATAATACGAACAAACAAAAAAGAGGCGGAAATCGTCTCTTTTTTGTTATAGAGCGGATGTGTTTAAGTTTGAAGAAGCCAAACAAGATTATTAATTACATACAGAAAAAAACGCCTGTCTTTTGTTTTATAGAAAAAGAAGGCGTTTTTTGTAAAACCATCTTGTTTCTCATAGAAAGAGCAAACGATACTTACTAAAACCCCTGAATAAAAAGAAGGAATTTACAAGGGAAGCGGAGCAAACGATAGACACAAAAAGAAAAAGAGAATAGACATAAAGCGCTTTAGTGTAGTCAAGTTCAAAAAGAACGTGTATCATTGTAACTGCTGGTAACAAAAGATAGACATAAAATATAAATAAAAAAGTTATGAGAAAGGAAAAGGTGCGTACATCACGTTAAAGACATATGAATCATAATAATACAAAAACAACTACTGAATTTAGTAATAAAAAAATAAACATGCATTTAAATAGAAAGCTATCAGCGGCTATTACAGCTATGGTTCTTTTCGCTTTGCTTTTTTGTTTTATACCAGGTATAAAAGAGTCAATTCCCAATTTTTCTATTAAAAAAACCAGTCCGCATTTCGTTGATTTATTTCCTTTATACCTTTTATTTTTTACACCCTTCTTTTTAATAATGGGGACTTTAGGCACGGTGATCGTTGATTTATTAGTCAGTGCGTTTGTAAAAGACCGTAGTAAAAAAATTGATTTTATCATGTCATTCATATTCCACGCCATTTTTGGGTTGTTAATGTTTGAATTCGGAATGATAGGCGTCATTCTTATTTTTATTGTTGATCGTATTCTTTCAATCCGTAAAAAAAACTACTCTTATTTATATCCACTGGGTTGCTTAGTACTGTCGGCCATTATTGGAACTCTCGTCTACTTCATTTTTACTATCGTTTAATAAAAAAATAACAAAAAAGAGACCCAATTGTTAGACTATACCTAACTTTTCAGGGTCTCTTTTTTGTTTTTTCTTGAAAGTTTGATTTATTTACTATGCTATCGTTTGATAAATCAAAAAGATATTTAAACAAATGACTAATGCAGCTATCACCCAAGCTACAGTAGTTGTTGCTTTATGATTAACCAACCCGCCCATGATTTTTTTGTTGCTTGTAAACATGATAAGAGGAACAAGCGCAAATGCAATTCCGAACGATAAAATAACTTGACTGACAACTAGTGCACTTGTTGGATTTACGCCAAACCCGATAATCAAAAGCGGCGGAATAATTGTAATGAAACGGCGAAGATATAAAGGAATTCTGCGTTTAATAAATCCTTGCATGATGACATCTCCAGACATTGTTCCGACCGAAGAACTTGAAAGTCCTGAAGATAATAATCCAACTCCGAACGCAATAGCTGCAAAGGGACCAATTAAATGTTCAAATTGTGTAAAAGCCACGTCCAAATCTTGCACGTTTAGTCCGTTTTTAAAGAATAGAGCGGCTGCGACAATCAGCATGCTTGCATTAATTGCACCAGCGATAATCATAGCAATCACAATATCAATAAATTCAAAGCGGAAAATCGCTTTTTTCTCCGATTCTGTAGTTCCTACCACGCGGCGCTGCGTAAGAGCTGAGTGCAAATAAATCGCGTGTGGCATAACTGTAGCACCTAAAATCCCAGAAGCTAGCAGCACGCTGTCTGTTCCGTGAAACTGAGGGACAAATAAGCCGTGGACAACACTTGCGCCGTCTGGATGCGCAAGAAACATTTGAGTCCCAAAAGCTAATACCACAATAAAAACCATCGCCGCAATCGCTGCTTCTAGCAGTCGAACACCTCGTCTTTGTAACTCTAAAATAGCAAAAGAACCTACCGCTGCGATAAGTGCAGCTGGGAACAAAGGAATATGAAATAATAAATAAATTCCAAGAGCAGCCCCAATAAATTCTGCTAAATCCGTCGCCATAATGACCAATTCTCCTTGGATCCAAAGTCCAAAAGAAACGAAGGACGGGAAGTGTTCCTGTGCTATCTCGGGTAAATTCAAGCCCGTTGCAATCCCTAATTTAGCTGATAACGATTGAATTAAGACAGCCATTAAGTTAGAAATTAATACAACCCAAAGCAGCATGTATCCGTATTGAGAGCCTGCTGCAATGTTAGTAGCAAAATTACCTGGGTCGATATAAGCAACCGCTGCGATAAAAGCAGGCCCTAAGAAAGGCAATAATCGCTTAATTCCTTTCGTTTTACCCGACAATACGTCTTGAGCACTTAGCTGCATAGCCGATAATGCTTTACTGCCGTTTTGATCTTTCATGTCTAGTGCTCCTTTCTTTGATGAACAATAAATAGCCCAAGCTAATTTTTTTATATGAAGTATAAAATGTTTCCTTAATGCAAATTATATGCTAGCAAAGGTTCTTTTGACAATAAAAAAGTTTAGCAAAAAATATAGATCATCTTCAGCTGTTTTTTATCCCGTTTGGCACAATTCTTTAAATGCACAGCCGTGACAGGAGGCAGGCGTATCTGTTTGAGGGAAATGCTCAAGCGGAAGAGGCTGATTTACCTCTGAGTCTTCCAAAAATTTTTTCATATAATCAATACTTGTATCAACTTGCTGAAGAACAGCTTCAATTTCATGAAGAGTAAGCTGATACGTACGCGCACTGCCTGAAAGCAAGTATTCGTTTCGGACTTTTATCTGATCAACGGAAATATTATATTCGGCTAGCACGTAGAGGGCGTATATCGCCAGTTGAAACAAATCATCTTTTGTTTGTTTACTTGTTTTCCAATCAACAATCGTAAATTCGTCTGTGACTGGATTTTTAAAAAGAGAATGAAAAGGCGCATAAACTTTATGATCATACACATTTATAGAACGAAACGACTGATAAGGCTCCACTTCTAAAAAAGGTGAAGATACGATGTCGCCAAACGATTTACTTTGTAAAAAGTGATGTACACAAATGTGTACCCGTTTTTGCATGTCTTTAAGATCTTTTTTAGAAATATAGCCGTTTTCGTAGAATTCTAAAAGCATCTTATACTGAGCAGGCTTATGATACCAAAGCTCTCCATAGTCAGTAGAATCACGCAGTGCGTTATTTAGTAGCTGCTGCGCTTTCTCCGTTAAGTTCTGTTCATCCGGGACAATCTGTGTAGAGGTATAGTCAGAAATGGCCTCTGTAATCACTTGACGAACGGCTTGTCCGGCGTACATAGATAAAGTGGAAACCTTTTTTAGACGATAAGCGCTCTGAGACTGAGCAGAAGCGCTGTCAAGCCATCCGTTATGTGAGACATAATAATGATATGCATACTTTCGTTTGCATTGTGTGACCATTTTATGCCTGGAGTATGACCATGAAAATTCAGGGAAATCAGTGATTTGAAACAAGCTATTCACATCCTTTTTCAAAAACTGTGCATAGGTTGGTCTATTAGTATATTCGTACTTGAGTTAAAATAGACTAAAAATGTAGAGAGTGAATAGCTACGCATGCATATTATTTTGTGGATTCTCGCGAAATATGTATAAATAGAAAAAAACTATTTAAAAATTGATTGCTTTTTTCTGTGGCGGATGTTATATTAATAAAGCGATGAGCTAATTTGTGTAAGTCGAAGGACATGCTTTCGAGCTAAACGTGTGAATGTGGTCACACGGTCCCCGCCACAAACGCATCAAAGACGTCCTGCGTGGACGTCTTTTTCATTTTATAAAAAAGAGAGCGCTATCGCTCTCTTTTTTTGTGGGATTATTTTCTGAAAAAGTTAAGGGCTGTTATTTGAATGCTTTCACTATGTTTTTAATACTTCTTTTTTATTCCACACATCGTTTCCTGCTTGCAACAAGAGTATTCTTATCCGTTTTTCTCGACCAAACGTAAATATATAAAAACTTACTGTATTTGCACATTTGCCGCATATTGCATTGTTCCTCTTGTAGAGTTAATCGCAATATCAACAACGTACAAACCTTGATTTTCAGGAACCTTAAATTCATTATTTTTGACAAACAGCTTGGTTTTTTCACCGTTATCTCTCCATATATGCACACTCACACTACGAATATAAGCACCGTCTAAGTTCGAAAAATGGAGCTTAACCAATTGTTGCTGCTTCAATGGGATACTTTTTTGCTGCGATATGTATGTATATAAATCATATACATTTATTTCTTTTTTTGTTGTTGAACGGCCGTTTGACCAGTTAATAGAACCTTTGTGAAGGTGATAGGTATGTTCGTTGACCGCAAGCGCAGCTTCAGGTTTGTTTTGATCGTATTCTTCCTCTAGAAAGAAAGCACTGTTCTTAAGTAAAAGTAAGAAGAACACCATAACAGCTCCTAGACCGCTTAAGACATATACACCACATTTTGTGGGTTGTACTTTCATAATAAATTCCTTTCACAGACCAATAATTAAGGAGGATAGGTACATAAAATTTCCACTTTTTCTATTTTAAACGATTACAAGTAAAATTACATTTATTGCTTTCTTTCTTCATAAAAAACAGGATAATAGTCATGTGTTTTCTACAAAAGGTCTCCTTAGATCCAATTCAAACCTATAGAAAAGGAAGATAATTGGAAATTGGAAGAGGGAATCTAAAAAATTTACAGAAGTTGATAAGTGATTTAAAATTATACAGAGGAAAAAAGCATTTCAAAAAAAGGGAGATTAGTAGGTTTTTTGTTCTACTTCGGCTTCTTAAAAAGTCGTATTTTTCGTAAGAAACTGTAAAGCTATATTTTATAATGGTGAACCAATACATATACAAACAAAAGGGACACACAAAAAGGGGGATCAGCATGCAAATTAGAGAACTAGAATTACATGATGCTGCAAACTTTGTAGATTTGCTTAAACAGATTGAAGAAGAAAGTAAGTTTATGCTGTTTGAAAGCGGAGAGCGAAAGCTGAGCACAGATCAGCAGGAGAAAAACATCGAAATCTTTAAGCAGCAGCCAAACTCTACGATTATTGTAGCAGAAGAAAACGAGATGCTTGTGGGATATATAGCGGCAACAGGGGGGGAAGCTAACCGAAACGCTCACATCGCTTCTCTAACATTAGGTATTCGAAAGACGTTTCAAAACCAAGGGATTGGGACAGCTTTAATCGGTGCACTTGAAGAATGGGCGAGAGAACACCATATTCATCGTCTTGAACTTACAGTCGCTATACAGCATGAAAAGGCTCTTTCTTTATATGACAAAGTAGGATTTGAAATTGAAGGAACAAAAAAACATTCACTGCGAATTGGCGGTTTGTTCATTGATGAGTACTATATGTCTAAATTGCTGAACTAAAAAAGAAACGACGTTTAAAGACGCCGTTTCTTTTTTTAGCTTCCTCTATAAATTTGGTATCCCCACGGTGACACAAGCAAAGGGACGTGATAATGTTCTTGTTCAGAAGACAATCCGACTCGAACAGAAACTTGATTTAAAAAGGGCGGATTTGTTGTTTGGACCTCTTGTTTTTTATAATATTCCCCGATATGAAACAGAAGTTCATAATCTCCTGATTCAAACGCTTCAGAAGAGAAGAGCGGAGTTACTAATCTTCCGTCTTCATTTGTAGTACCGTGTGAAATTTTTATTCGTTTACTTTCCGACTGTATATGATAAAAATCAACTTTGACAAAAGCAGCCGGACATCCGTGGGTAAGATCTAAAATATGCGTCGTGATTTTAGTCATGCTCGTTTCTTTATCTCCTTATTTTCAGTGATTTTATCAGTTAAGCGAAAGAAAGCAATTTTATATACTTCTTCTAACGCTGTATCAAACTCCGTTTGCTCGGTATTTAGTAAACGACTTTGCATTGCCTCGTATATATCTTCTTTTTGTTTACCTCGTACTGCCAAAATAAAAGGAAACGGAAACTTCTGCATATACGTTCCATTAAGAGAAGAAAACTGTTCATACTCATCTTGCGTTAAGTTTTGTAAGCCTGCTTTGGTTTGTTCTTCAGTAGAAGCAGATGTCATGGCAATATTTTCACCTAGATTTGGATGAGCTTGCAGCAGCTTCAGCTGTTTTTCTACAGACGCTTGCGCTACAATTTCTTTCATCATGCCGTGAAGTTGTTCAACGGAAGAGAAAGGGCCTTTAGAATAAGCCTCTTCTGCAACCCAAGGTGAATGCTCAAATATATCACCAACTAGTGAAACAAAATGCTGCTTGCTAAGCTGATTTACATACTGCACAGATACGTTATTCATACTACACCACCTTTATTTTATTTCTGAATAATCTGTCTTCTCTAAAGAGACAGAAGGTACTTTTCGTTCAATTGATGTGTTAAAAAAGAGATTTAATAAAATGGCAGCTAAACTTCCCGTAATAACTCCATCGCTTACAATTACGCGCAAAGCATTTGGGAGCTGAGCGAATAAATCAGGTACCACCGTTACACCAAGGCCGAGTGAAAGAGAGCACGCAATAATCAGCAAATTTTCTTGTTTGGACAAATCAACAGCACTTAGCATTTTGATGCCTGATGAAATAACTAAACCAAACAACACGACCATTGCTCCTCCTAAAACAGGGGTGGGAATAATGGTTGTAAAAGCAGCTATTTTCGGAACAAGCCCCAGTAATACGAGAATGAAGCCGGCTACTACCACTACATTTTTTGTTTTTACTTTCGATAATTGAACCAGTCCTACATTCTGAGCGAATGTATTGTAAGGGAAAGCATTAAATAGCCCTCCAAGGACAATGGCGATTCCTTCTGCACGGTAGCCTTTTGTAAAATCCTTTTCCGTTAATTCCCGATCACACAGCTTTCCTAACGCTAAAAATACGCCTGTAGACTCAATAATAATGACCAAGCATACGAGAATCATTGTTAAGATGGGCCCGATTTCAAAAGTGGGCATCCCAAAATAAAAAGGAGTGGGAACGTGCAGCCAAGAAGCTTCATTAAAATTAGTAAAATCAACTTTTCCCATTAATATAGCGGCTATTGTTCCGGCTACAATTCCAATCAACACAGAAAGAGAACGAAGAAAACCGCTGAAAAATCGATTTAAAATTAAAATAAGCGCTAGAACACCAAAAGAAAGAAGAAGATTAGAAAGAGAACCAAAATCTTTGCTTCCCACTCCTCCTGCCATATTTCGGACAGCGGATGGTACAAGCGATAAACCAATCATCGTCACAACCGTTCCGGTGACAACGGGAGGGAAAAATTTAATAATTT
>Ga0209796_10000228_pt1 | contig 54569 bp, 58 predicted proteins | sample AgamicOrSfrz_FD_187167 | JGI IMG/M metagenome (GOLD analysis project Ga0209796, IMG submission 187167) | Agave microbial communities from Guanajuato, Mexico - Or.Sf.rz (SPAdes) (version 2) | ecosystem: Host-associated > Plants > Phyllosphere > Phylloplane/Leaf | place: Guanajuato, Mexico...
CGGACCTCCGCCTGGCTCTCGCGACTCGTCGAGCGCCGCCACCTGCCGCAGAAGCTCTTCGTGCTCCACCAGTTCCGCACTGCGATGATCGACCACATCGACCGGATCCGGCACCGCGCCGGACTCGTGATGGTGCAGCACGTCGACGGGTTCGGCACCCCGCGGGAGAAGCTGGCAACGTTCCATGCAGTCGTTCGACCGGACCGCTTCATCCTCGGCTTCAAGCTGTTCTACCGCGCCGACGTGCACCGGATGAGCGCCGCGCAGGTCCTCCGGCTCAGGCCGAAGGTGCGTTTCGTCAGCTTCCAGTAGGCGGTCCCACGGGCGGGGCGGTGGTCCGGGTCATGGATACTGTGACGCAGGCCACTCAGGTCGGTGGGAGCGCTGCCGACCTGAACTGGGGGAGAGGGCGATGTGGGCGCCCCTGAGGAGGGATCATGGACACGACCGGGCACGCGGCGCTTCATGCGCGGGTGCATCAGCTGGCAGCACTCGTCGACACGCCGGAGGGACGGGCGGCGGTCGAGCACGTACACCCGACGTCGGGCCACGTGGCCGGCGTCTTCACCGCGGACGGCGAGGCCGATCTGGCAGCCGTCATCCTGTCCGACCTGGAGCACCTGGTAGGCGCCGAGCGCCTGGTCAACGTGCTCGACCTGCTGGTCCGACAGCGGCGCTCGCCCGAGGACGTCGAGGGGTACGTCGAGGGCTACGCTCGGCTGCGTGCCTGACCAGCCCGACCAGCCCGACCCTGAGCACCTCGACCTCGATGAATACGGGAACCCGGTCGGTCGACCGGTGCTCGACTGGGAGCCGCGACCGCGTCCCGAGCCCGTCACGCTGAGGGGCCGGTACGTCGAGGTCGTGCCGCTGGCCTCGGCCTACTACGCCGACCTGTTCGCGGTGACCTGCGGCCCGGGTGACGGCGAGCTGTGGACCTATCGGCCGGTCGCGATGCCCAGGTCGCTGCCCGAGCTGTGGATGCACCTTGCGGGCGTGCTGGACTCGGTCGAGGACGTGACGTTCGCCTTCGTCCCCACCGAGGGACCTTCGGCGGGCCGTGCGGCCGGCCTGGCGTCGTACCTGCGGATCGCGCCTGCCCACGGGCAGGTCGAGGTCGGCGGGGTGCTCCTCGGCCGGCCGTTGCAGCGCACCCGTGCTGCCACCGAGGCGATCCACCTGCTGATGCGGCACGCGTTCGACGACCTCGGCTACCGGCGCTTCGAGTGGAAGTGCGACAGCCTCAACGAGCCGTCACGGCGCGCCGCCGTCCGGCTGGGATTCAGCTATGAGGGCCGCTTCCGCAACCACATGGTGACCAAGGGCCGCAACCGCGACACCGACTGGTTCTCTGTCAGCGATCAGGAGTGGCCGAGGCTCCGGGCCGCGCACGAGCGCTGGCTCGACCCGGCCAACTTCGACGGCTCCGGGCGCCAGCGCACCAGCCTCGGCGACCTCACCCGCGACCTGCTCGACGAACCGGTCTGAGGCTGTCGGTGCCTCCTGGCACAGTTCCTGTCATGGAGCAACGGATCAGCTTCGTCACCTTGGCCGTGCGCGACGTTGCCGCCGCGCGGGCGTTCTACGTCGACGGGCTCGGCTGGACCCCCGCGCTGTACGTCGAGAGTGAGGTGCTGATGTTTCAGGTCGGGGCGCACGCGGTCCTCAGCCTGTGGGACCGTGCCGCGTTCGAGGCGGAGGTCGGGCCGATCGGCGCCCAGGGTGGCGTCCCGCCGGTCACGCTGGCCCACAATGTCGCGACGCCCGGAGAGGTCGACCGGATCCTGCGCCGGGTCGAGGAGCTCGGCGTCGGCCCCGTCACCGCCGGCCGGCAGCGCGACTGGGGCGGCTACACCGGTTACTTCGCCGATCCCGACGGCTACCGTTGGGAGGTCGCCTTCAATCCTGGACCGATCGGAGAGGTGGTGCTGCCGCGATGACAACGCCGGCACACGACAAGCAGAAGCTGAGCGCTGAGCAGATCGCCGAGGCGCTGCCCGCGGACTTCCGGCACCTGCCCGGGCAGCTGATGGCCCGCTACCGCACGTCCGACTTCGCCGCGGCTCAGCAGCTGGCGGCCGAGATCGGCCGCCTGGCCGAGGAGGCGGATCATCATCCGGATCTGCAGCTCGGCTGGGGCTACGTCGAGGTGCGTCTGACCAGCCACGACGCCCAGGGCGTCACGCGCCGCGACACGGCGCTCGCGCGCCAGGTCAGCGCCGTGGCGGGCCAGCACGGCGCCCATCCCGAGCCGGCAGCGCTCCAGCTGGTGGAGTGGGGTCTGGACACCTGGGCCGATGCTGAGGTGCTGCCGTTCTGGCGCGCGCTGCTCGGCTACGGCGACGCCCACATGGAGGGCGAGGTCAGCGACCCGTCCGGCCGCGGTGGGCCCACGGTGTGGTTCCAGGACACCGATGAGCACGAGACGCCGAGGCAGCGCTTCCATCCCGACGTGTGGGTGCCGGTCGACGAGGCCAGTACCCGGATCGAGGCAGCGCTCGCGGCCGGCGGCACCCTGGTCAGCGAGGAGCACGCGCCCGCCTTCTGGGTGCTCGCCGACCCGCACGGCAACCGGGCCTGTATCTGCACCGTCGCCTCCCGCGGTTGAGCCGTCCGCGCGAGCCAACATCTGGGATCGCGGTCCCAGATGTTGGGACGCGTGGGAGACTCAGGTGACGGGAGCGGCGGCATGGCGCTACCGTGAGGGCATGCTGCAGAGCATTCTTGTACGCACCCGACGCGCCCGCTGAGCAACCACAGCCGACGCGTCTCCCTCCGCTGCCCTCGGGCCGGAGGGTTTTTTGTTGCAGGCAGGGACCAAGCAGCAGCCAGCACGATTCAACGATGAGGAACCACAGATGAGCGACGCGAAGCGGTCGGGGAGCGAAGCGGCCGGCGCCGGCCAGACGATCACCGGGGCGCAGAGCCTCGTGAAGTCGCTGGAGGCCGCCGGGGTCGACAACATCTTCGGCATCCCGGGTGGCGCGATCCTCCCGGCGTACGACCCGCTGATGGACTCGCGGATCCGCCACATCCTGGTGCGCCACGAGCAGGGCGCCGGTCACGCCGCCCAGGGGTACGCCGCCGCCACCGGCCGGGTCGGCGTCTGCATGGCCACCAGCGGTCCCGGCGCCACCAACCTCGTCACGCCGCTCGCCGACGCCCACATGGACTCGGTCCCGATGGTCGCCGTCACCGGCCAGGTCGGGGCCGACCTGATCGGGACCGACGCCTTCCAGGAGGCGGACATCCGCGGCATCACCATGCCGATCACCAAGCACAACTTCCTGGTCACCGACCCGGCCGAGATCCCGCAGCGGATCGCGGAGGCCTTCCACATCGCCGCCAGCGGCCGCCCCGGCCCCGTGCTGGTCGACGTGACGAAGTCCGCGCTGCAGGCGCAGACGACGTTCCGCTGGCCGACCGAGCTGCAGCTCCCGGGCTACCGCCCGGTGACCAAGCCGCACGCGAAGCAGATCCGCGAGGCGGTCCGGATGATGCTGAGTGCGAAGAAGCCGGTCCTCTATGTCGGCGGCGGCACGATCCGCAGCGGCGCCCACCGCGAGCTGCGCAAGCTCGCGGAGCTGACCGGCATCCCGGTCGTCACCACGCTGATGGCCCGGGGCGCCTTCCCCGACAGCCACCCGCAGCACCTCGGCATGCCGGGGATGCACGGCACCGTGGCCGCGGTTGCGGGCCTGCAGAAGAGCGACCTCATCATCAGCCTCGGCGCCCGCTTCGACGACCGCGTCACCGGGCAGCTGGAGAGCTTCGCGCCGCATGCCCTGGTGATCCACGCCGACATCGATCCCGCCGAGATCGGCAAGAACCGCCGCGCCGACGTGCCGATCGTGGGCGACATCCGCGAGGTCGTCAACGACCTGCTAGCGGTGCTCGAGCAGGAGCGCGCCGCCGGCAAGGAGGGCGACTACGAGGCCTGGATCGCCTTCTGTGCCAGCGTCAAGAAGGCCTACCCGCTCGGCTACGACACCACGCTCGAGGGCCTGGCGCCCCAGCTGGTCCTCGAGCGGCTGAGCAAGATCGTGGGCCCCGAGGCGATCTACACCAGCGGCGTCGGGCAGCACCAGATGTGGGCGGCCCAGTTCATCGGCTACGAGCACCCCAACACCTGGATCAACTCCGGTGGCCTGGGCACGATGGGCTTCTCGGTGCCGGCCGCGATGGGTGCGAAGGTCGGGCGCCCCGACACCACGGTGTGGTCGATCGACGGCGACGGCTGCTTCCAGATGACCAACCAGGAGCTGGCCACCTGCGCGATCGAGGGCATCCCGATCAAGGTCGCGGTGATCAACAACGACAGCCTCGGCATGGTGCGCCAATGGCAGACGCTCTTCTACAACGAGCGCTACTCCAACACCAACCTGCAGCGCCACCGCGAGCGCGACGCCGGTCCGATCCGCATCCCCGACTTCGTCAAGCTCGCCGACGCCTACGGCTGCGTGGGCCTGGCGTGCGAGAGCGCGGACGACGTCGACGCCACGATCGAGAAGGCGATGGCGATCGACGACGTGCCCGTCGTGGTCGACTTCCGGGTCAACAAGAACGCCATGGTGTGGCCGATGGTCGCCGCCGGCGCCAGCAACGACGCGATCCAGTACGCGCGCGACCTCGCGCCCCAGTTCGAGGAGGACGACCTCTAATGGCCACCGAGTCCGGCAAGCACACGCTCAGCGTCCTGGTCGAGAACAAGCCGGGTGTCCTCGCGCGCATCGCCGCACTGTTCAGCCGGCGCAGCTTCAACATCGAGAGCCTGGCGGTCGGCCCCACCGAGCATCCCGAGGTCTCGCGCATGACGATCGTGGTCAACGTCGAGGACACCCCGCTCGAGCAGGTCACCAAGCAGCTCAACAAGCTCATCGAGGTCATCAAGATCGTCGAGCTCGAGCCCGATGCCTCGGTGCAGCGCGAGCTCCTGCTCGTGAAGGTCTCGGCCACTGCCGAGACCCGCGGCCAGGTACTCGACGCCGTCCAGCTCTTCCGGGCCAAGGTCGTCGACGTCGCCCCCGATGCGATCACCATCCAGGTGATCGGCAACGCCGGCAAGCTGGCCGACTTCCTGCGGGTGGTCGAGCAGTTCGGCATCCGCGAGCTCGTCCAGTCCGGCATGGTCGCGATCGGCCGCGGCTCCCGATCGATCTCCGAGCGCACCCTGCGCCCGGTCGTCACCCCCGCGCCGCCGGCCGTGGGCTGAGCGACGTACCCAGCAAGCCCAGCACCCCGAACTCCCACCATCCCAAGAAGCAGAGCAGAAGGAGAAGCCCCCGTGGCTGAGATCTACTACGACGACGACGCCGACCTGAGCCTCATCCAGGGCAAGAAGGTCGCCGTGATCGGTTACGGCAGCCAGGGCCACGCCCATGCGCTCAACCTGCGTGACTCCGGCGTCGACGTGCGCATCGGCCTGCAGCCCGGCTCGAAGAGCACCGGCAAGGCCGAGGACGAGGGCTTCCGCGTCCTCACCCCGGGCGAGGCCGCGGCCGAGGCCGACGTCGTCGTCATCCTGGCCCCCGACCAGCACCAGCGCGGCCTCTACGCCGGCGAGCTCGCCGAGCACATCACCCCCGGCAAGACGCTGGTCTTCGGCCACGGCTTCAACGTGCGCTTCGGCTACATCCAGCCGCCGGCCGGCGTGGACGTCATCCTGGTCGCCCCGAAGGCTCCGGGCCACACGGTGCGGCGCGAGTACGTCGCCGGCCGCGGCATCCCCGACATCATCGCCGTCGAGCAGGACGCCTCGGGTCAGGCCTGGGACGTCGCCAAGTCCTACGCCAAGGGCATCGGCGGCACCCGCGCCGGCGTCATCAAGACCACCTTCACCGAGGAGACCGAGACCGACCTCTTCGGCGAGCAGGCCGTCCTGTGCGGCGGCGTCTCGCACCTGGTGCAGGCAGGCTTCGAGACGCTCACCGAGGCCGGCTACCAGCCGGAGATCGCCTACTTCGAGGTTCTCCACGAGCTCAAGCTCATCGTGGACCTGATGTGGGAGGGCGGCATCGCCAAGCAGCGCTGGTCGGTCTCCGACACCGCGGAGTACGGCGACTACGTCTCGGGCCCGCGCGTCGTCACCCCCGAGGTGAAGGCCTCCATGAAGGCGATCCTGGACGACATCCAGTCCGGTGCCTTCGCCAAGCGCTTCATCGCCGACCAGGACAACGGCGGCAAGGAGTTCCTCGAGCTGCGCGAGAAGGAGGCCCAGCACCCGATCGAGGCCACCGGCCGCACCCTGCGCGGCCACTTCTCGTGGAAGCAGCAGGACGCCGACTACACCGAGGGTTCCGCCGCCCGCTGAGCCCGGAGCCACGCGCCCAACGTCGGCGGGGTGCCACTGAGACAGTGGCACCCCGCCTGATGTGTGCGGTCACTGGACCGGCGTGCCGCCGATGAGTCGGCAGATGTTGTCGAAGCCCGAGACCGGAGCGAGCACCATGTCGCTGCCGGGTGTTGCGAAGTTGCCCGACTGAGCGTCGCAGCCCCCGTCGGGGAGCCAGTGGATCCCACCCAGCCCGCTCTGGATGGAGATGCCGACGGCCGAAGGTTGGGCGCTCATGCGCGCGAACGCATCCTGCTCCGATTCGGCGATCTCCGTCTCATGCTGAACCGGTCCCGACGATGGCAGTTGAAGGGACTCCCCAGCCGCGAGCGTCATGGGCTGGGGAGATGAGGCGGCTGCTCCTGTGGCGGCGAAGCTGACCAGGCAGTAGCCGTTGGCGACGACCCCGAAGCCATAAGGCTCGCACGGTGGACTCGTGCTCGGGAACGCGGCGACCAGATCGAAGACGACCGCGCCGGTCCCACCTGCCGAGTCCCCGATCAGGACGTTGCGCTGTGGCGTGGTGTTGTGGATGGTGGCCTTGATCTGGGAGCCGGAGACCTGTGCATCGGTCTCGCCGGGCGGTGCGTTGGTGGGGTCGAAGGAGGCGGAGGTCCCGAGCTGGAATTCGTAGGATCCCCGCAGCGTGTAGCCGGCGTCGTCGTGAAGGCCCACTGTGCCGGAACCGGTCAAGGTGTGGCCCTGCTGGGTGCGGTCTCCCGAGTGTGCGGTGCCCGAAGGATGCGAAGGTGGTGTCCGTGGCGAGGCAGCGGCAGCATGGGCGTCGTGGGACGTCGAGGAGCCACAACCGCTCAGGCAGAGGGCCACGGTCACGCCCAGCATCAGCGCCGCGGCGGTCACCGGCTGTATCGGATCGTGCCGACCGCGCCTCCGGCGGTCGCGACTCATCGGTACGCCGTCGCCGTACGTCGCAGGGGGTTGCCATTGAGCCGACGCGACGCGGCGATCAGGTGCGGGAGAACGGCGAAGAGTGCGACCACGACCATGATGGCATCGATGAACGGCACGAACATCATGACGGTCCAGAAGCGCTTGCGCCGGTCGGCGTAGACCCAGACCGAGTGAGGCGTCCTTGCGAACCAGATGCCAACCCCGATGGGGATGATGTAGAAGAGCAAGCTCATCGCACGTTCTCCTGGTTCGTCTGGTGCTTCGCAGCACGCCTGGTGATCTCGGCGAGGACCTTCGCCCCGTCGAAGTCCCGGGCGAGATGTAGGTCGAGCCGCTGCATCGTCTCGCCGACCCGGCGACGAACACGGACCACGTCGTGGTCGCGGGCGCGCTCCGAGGCGGCGCCGAGGAGGTCGCGATGGAACACGTGGCCCACCAGTGCCTTCCCGTGATTGCGCTTGGCCGCGATCGCGCCGCTGACGGCGTTGGCGGTCGCGGCGAAGGCGGCGCCCGCGCCGCCGAAGCCCCACCAACCGCCTCCCTTGCCGCCGACCCGTGGGCACACCACCGCCACCCGTTGGTCGGTGATCACCATGCGACCGGGAACCTCGACCAGGTTGGCGACCGAGTGGGAGCGCGCCCCGACCTCGACGCTGAGCTCGATGCGCGACACCGGGGCCTCGAGAACCTCCAAGCCGTCCGCCGGTTCGAACGCGATGTCGTCGCCGGCACGCCAGCGGGGGTACAGCACGCCGTCTCCGGGCTCCTGTGCGGTGGCGATGGTGAGCAGCATGTCGTCGTGGACAGGCAGGCTAGTCATGGATTTCCTCTCAGAGGTCGGCGGAAGGAGCGGTGGGGCCGGTGTTGAACAGGAGGATGCGCTTCTCCGCGATGTAGTCGGTGAGCGCGAAGAGCACCCCGGAGACCAGGAATGTCAGATGGATGCCGACCCGCCATCGCAGGGCGGAAGAAGGCTCGGCCGCGGTGTTGAGGAAGTCCTGCAGCAGGCCGATGACGGAGATGGCGACGATGCTGCCGATCAGCTTGATCTTGAGCCCGGAGTAGTCGACGCGTCCCATCCAGTGGGGCCGATCCACCGATCCCTCGGCGATCCCGATCTTGGACACGAAGGTCTCGTAGCCGGCGAAGACCACGATCAGGACGAGGTTCGCCAGCAGCGTGATGTCGAGAAGCTCGAGCACGCCCAGTGTCACCTCGTTGTAGCTGCTGGTGACGAGGTGGCTGATGAGGCCCCAGAACGCTTGGGCGAACTTCACCAGGATCGCGGCCAGGCCGCCGACCAGTCCGAGGTAGAACGGTGCGAGGAGCCATCGGCTGGCGAAGAGCAGCCGCTCGACACCTTCTTCCAGCGTCTCGACCAGTCCGAGTCGCTCGCCGTCGGGGCGGGGCTGGTTCATCGGGCGGGGCGGAGGAGCTCGAGCAACCGGGCCTCGAGCGCGGGTGCCTTGTTCGCGATGGCAAGGCGGGTCTCCACCCCATCGGCAGTCAGGGTCAGCAGGCGTGCGTTGGAGAGCGACGCCGTGCCGTTCGCGATCGTGGCCGAGGAGATCGACGTGCGCACGATCTCCCGGTGCTCCACCGTCTTCTTGAACATCCCGCGGCGCCAGGCGACGGCCACCGACCGGGGCGTGATGACGAGGAAGGCCACGGTACGGATGTCGCTGATGATCATCGCGCTCAGAGCCAGGTCGACGGCGCCGTCGCGGTCCACGATCGGATCGATGACCGATCTCGCGTCGCGGTAGGCCATGGCGGCCGCTTGGACGAGGCGCTTGTCGCCCTCGACCAACGTGGCCCCTTCGATGATGCCGTCGCCGACCAGATCCTCGGCGCTCATCACCCAGCCGCCGAGAAGAACTGGTCGAGGGTCACGTGGGGGTGGCTAGCGCAGTAGTAGGGCACCTCCGGGCGCCCCAGGGGGCTCGTGTAGTCGGCTTTGCCGTACTGGGTCGCAAGCTTGTCGATGATGGTCGTCTGGTCGTTGCCCGAGGCGTTCATGAAGTCCTGACATGTGGAAGAGCCCGAGAGGCCGGAGCCACATGCGGTCATCGTGCTGAGGGTGAGGGCGGCCAGACAGGACGCGGCGAGGAGGTGATGAGCCAACGTCTTGCCTTTCTGAGTTGGTCGGTCGCCTTAGCGGCGACGCCTGCGGAGAGACGATCCCATACAAAGATGGGCATACGTGGGCAAACATCCCTTCGCTCTCCGATGGTCTAGACCGCTGGCCTCGGCCTCTGCCCTCATGCCGCGGCGCGGGCCAGAGCTTCGGAGAGTGCCAGGGCCGTCTCGGCGCTCACGACGAGGCCGTGGCAGGCCTGCTCGGCCTCCTGGATCGCGATCCAGGAGCGGGCGTCACCGGCATCCTGGAAGCGTTGAACGACGATCTCCGCGGCCCTCGGCCGGGGCGCCAGGGTCGATCCGTCGGTGACGGCGGCGGCGCCGATGACCGTGGTCGCCTCTCCGCGGTGGCGCCGATCCTCGAGATGATCGACGGGGGCGTGTTTGCGCGTGCACCAGGGCGGGCAGTCGGTGCCGTACGACGGCTCACCCGAGTGCGTCATCTGATCCTCCTGATCGCTTGCCGCCGACCCTAGGCCTGGCCGGTGACAGTCCTGTGCTGCGCCGCCGGCCATCCACAGAGAAGCGCCCTGGTCAGCGCAAAGACCCATACAGGGATGGCCATCTTCATCGCGGCCAGCCGCGACGCTGGACCTCGTGCCGCGCAAGCCGAAGAGCCCCTCGTGGGAAGACTTCGCGCGCGAGCTCGGTCTCAACCTGCAGCGGGCTCGACAGGCCAAGGGTCTGAGCCAGGAGCGGGTCGCCCACGCCGCGGGCATCGCGGCGTACACGTATCAGAAGTTCGAGAAGGGCGAGTCGAAGCCCGGCGCACCGATGAACCCCCGACTCACCACGCTGGTGGCACTGAGTCAGGTGCTCGACGTACCGCTTATCGACCTGCTGCCTCGCCAGTTCCCCGACGCGACGGTGGGGCGCTGACCGCTCGCGTCCGCGGCGCCCTGAGCCTCGAGCGACGCCCGACGGCCCATTCCACATCAGGGTGGGCCATCGGGATCTCGGCTACTCGTCCAGGCGCACCAGAACGACCGTGTCGGCGTACGTCTGGCCCTTCCTCTGCTGACCCAAGAGCTTGCCCATCGTGCGGCTGATCGGCACCATCACGCCGTACTTCTTGCGGCCCAGAGCCTGGACCTCGTCGAAGAGCGGGCCCGACCACACCATCTCGGCAGTGCCGGTGAGGACGGGGGAGCCGTCCTTCACCTTCCCGCTCGCCGAGCATGCCTGGACGGTGACCTGGGGGTTGTTCTGCAGCCGCTTGGTCTTGCCCGAGCCCATCGCGGTCCAGAACCCGATCCGGCCGTCGCTCACCCGGTTGACCCAGACCGGCGTGGTGACGCCCTCGCCGTTGCGCCGGTACGTCGTCAGCGCGATCGTCTTCTCCTCAGCAATGCCCATGACCGGAGCGTAGGCCCGAACGACTCGCGCCGGAATGGCCCAGGACCGGCGGCTGTTGGGCACGGTATGCGCATCGAGATCTGGTCCGACATCGTGTGTCCCTGGTGCTACATCGGCAAGCGCCGACTGGAGAAGGCGTTGGCGGGCTTCGCGCACCGCGACGAGGTGCAGATCGTCTACCGGTCCTTCCAGCTCGACCCCGCCGCGCCGAGCACGCCGGTGGAGACGGTCGCGCAGGCGCTCGGGCGCAAGTACGGCGGCGGTGAGGCGGCCGGTCGCCAGATGATCGACCGGGTCGAGGCGGCGGCTGCCGAGGAGGGCATGGTCTGGCGCCACCACAGCTCGCAGCGCGTCGGGACTGCCGACGCGCACCGGCTGCTGCACCTCGCGCTGGAGGAGGGGCAGGCAGGCCGTCAGGAGGAGCTGAAGGAGGCGCTGCTGCACGCCTATTTCGTGAACGCCGAGAACGTGGCCGACCACGACATCCTGCGGCGGATCGCGATCGAGGTGGGCCTCGACCCGCAGCGCGTGGACCAGGTGCTGGCCGGTCGTGAGTTCGAGGAGGCGGTCGAGGCCGACATCGCCCAGGCCGCGGCCTTCGGCGCGACCGGCGTACCGTTCTACGTCGTCGACCGCACGTACGGCATCCCCGGCGCCCAGCCCGCCGAGGTCTTCGCCCAGGTGCTGGAGAAGGCATGGACCGAGAGCCACCCGGCACTGCAGACCGTCGGCGGGCCGACTGGAGGCGATCAGGCCGGGACTGGTGAGACCTGCGGCCCCGACGGCTGCGCGATCTGACCCACGTCGAGTTGCCGGTCCGTGGCGGTTGAGTTGCCGGTCCGTGGCGGTTGAGTTGCCGATCCGTGGCGGTTGAGTTGCCGGTCCGTCCGACCTCGCCGGAGCGGCAACTCGACCCCGCCGGAGCGGCAACTCGACCCCGCCGGGGCGGCAACTCGGCCCCGCCGGGGCGGCAATTCGACCCTGCCGGGGCGGCAATTCGACACTGCCGGGGCGGCGACTCGACCCCGCCTGAGGGGCAACTCGACCCCGCCGGGGCGGCAACTCGACCCCTGCGCGGTGCGATTTACGCAACATTCACACGTCGTAATTCGGTTGACGGCTGGCTTGGTAAGCCGACCCTAAGGTAGCGTCCCCTAAGTAAGGGTTACCTGAGTGGCGAGGCGTCGCTCCCGACCGAAGGACACAGAGGCGTGCTACCCACCTTCGTCATCGGCCTGCGCGAGGGCCTGGAGGCGGCGCTGATCGTCTCGATCATCGCGACCTTCCTGCGACGCAACGGCGCCGGTCTGCGAGGCCTGTGGCTCGGCGTCGGGCTCGGCGTCGCGCTGAGCGTCGGCGTCGGCGTGATCCTGCATGCGGTCGAGGCGAGCCTGCCGCAGGCCCAGCAGGAGGCGATGGAGACGGTCATCGGCCTGGTCGCGGTCGTGTTCGTCACCGGGATGGTCTTCTGGATGCGCACGCACGCGCGGTTCCTGAAGCGGGACCTGGAGTCCGCTGCCGCCGACGCCCTCAAGAGCGGTACGACGACGGCCCTCGCCGTGATGGCCTTCCTGGCCGTGCTGCGTGAGGGCTTCGAGACGGCCGTCTTCCTGCTGGCGACGTTCCAGAGCGCCAGCAGTGCGCCCTCGGCGGTGACCGGCGCCATCCTGGGCATCGTCGTCGCGCTCGGCCTGGGCTGGGGGATCTACCGCGGCGGGGTGAGGCTCAACCTGCAGCGGTTCTTCTCGGTCACCGGCTTCTTCCTCATCCTGGTGGCGGCCGGCCTGGTCCTCAACGCCTTCCGCACCGGCCACGAGGCCGGCTGGGTCACCGTGGGCCAGGGCCGCACCCTCGACCTGAACTGGCTCGCCCCGACCGGCTCGATCCGCTCGGCGCTGTTCAGCGGCGTGCTCGGCATCCCGCGCGATCCGCGGGTCATCGAGGTGCTCGCCTGGGCCGCCTACCTCGTGCCGCTCATGCTCATCACATTCCTGCCGGCGCGGCTGCGTCCGGGGCACGCCCTCGCCCAGCGCCTGCGGATCGCCGGGGCCGCGGTCGCTGCGGTCGCCGCCGCGGTGCTACTGGTCGCCGTACCGACCCCGCGGCCGGCCCTGGCCGCTGCCGCGCCGCTGGTCGGCGGGGGCACCGCGACCATCGACGTCCACGGCGACCACGCCGCCTTGCACGCCCGCGGCCGAAGCATCGCGCTCACCGGCGACGGCACCCACTGGCGGGCCCAGAAGGACCCGGGTGCACTGCCGTCCACGCTGGATGCCGCGACCCTGCTCACCTACACGCACCAGCGGGTGCCCGTCGGTCTCGACCTGCGTGCCACGCCCGGACCGTTCCGGGCGACCTGGACCGACCGGTCGAGCCTGAGCGTGACCAGCGCCGGTGACCGTGTCGTCGACGTACGCCCGGGCGGCTCGCTCATCCTCACCCTGACCGGAGGCGGTCTCACCTCGCCGCGGGTGATGAGCCTGGACCCGAACAGCGTCGAGGTTGAGCCGACCTACGCCGCCAGGGCATCAGCCGCCGTCGCCCGAGCGCAGCTGGCCGCGCACGACCGCCTCGTCTGGTCGCGCTGGGTGCCGGTCGCACTACTGCTCACCGCCCTGCTCCTGCTGGGACAGGCCCTCCGTCACCGCTCCTCCCTCGTGGTGCCGCCCCCGGCACCGCAGGCCCCCGCAACGAAAGGTCCCGCCACCCATGTCGACAGCCTCGCGTAAGGCCGCCGTCCTCCTCGTCCTCGCCTCGACCGCCACCCTCGCCGCCTGCGGCAGCGGCTCCGGCAGCGCAGGCAGCGCCGGCGACGAGCCCGCCAAGGCGCGCAGGAGCGGCGCGAGTCAGGTCAGCATCACGCTGGCCAGTGGGCCCAGCGGCGACACCTGCACCCCCTCCGCGACCTCGGCCCCGGCCGGTCCGGTGACGTTCACGGTCAAGAACGAGAGCGCCACCGGCCTGACCGAGCTCGAGCTGATGCAGGACCAGAAGATCATCGGCGAGAAGGAGGGCCTGGCGCCGGGTCTGCCTGCCGCGGCCTTCACCCTCACCCTCGGCGGCGGCACCTACCAGATCTACTGCCCCGGCGCCGTGAAGGAGACGATGGCGTTCACCGTCACCGGCAAGGCGAGCGCCTCGCCGACGGGCACCGCTGCCCAACTCCTGGCCGAGGGCTCAAAGGAGTACGCCGGCTACGTCACGGCGCAGATCGACGCCATGGTGAACGCCGTGGAGAAGCTGCAGCAGGACGTGGACTCCGGCGATGTGGCAGCCGCCCAGCGGCAGTACGGCGTCGCCCGCCCGTTCTACGAGAAGATCGAGACCGACGTGGAGGGCTTCGTGCTGCCGGGCACCTCGCCCACCGATAACCGGGGCAATCTGGACTACCTCGTCGACATGCGGGCCTCGAACCTCGACCCGGCTGTCGGCTGGCACGGCTTCCACGCCGTCGAGCGGGACATCTTCGGCCGGAACAAGGTGCTTCCCCGCACGAAGCGGCTCGCCGCCGAGCTGACCACCAACGTCAAGAAGCTCGCCGAGCTCTCGACCACCTTGACCTACAAGCCCGAGGACCTCGCGAACGGGGCCGCCGGTCTGCTGGAGGAGGTGCAGTCCAGCAAGATCAGCGGCGAGGAGGAGCAGTTCAGCCACATCGACCTGGTCGACTTCGCCTCGAACGTCGAGGGCGCGCAGCAGGCGTTCGCCTACCTCAAGCCCGGCCTGGAGGAGATCGACTCCGGCCTCACCCAGACCATCGCCGCGCGGTTCGAGACCGTCGACGCCATGCTCGACACGTACCGGGACAACAACGCCATCGGCGGCTACCGGCGCTACACCGCCGAGCTGCGCCGCACGGATGCGAACAAGCTGAGCCAGACCGTCCAGGCCCTGCAGGACTCCCTCGCGCACCTCGCCGAGAAGGTGGCGACCGCCTGATGAGCGAGCTGAGCACCTCCCGCCGGCGGCTCATCCAGGGCGCCGGCGTCGGAGCGGGAGCAGCCGTCGCGGTGGGCGCTGGGTTCCTCGGAGGACGGGCCAGCGCGGACTCCGGCGTACCGGCCACCGACGACGGCGACCTGGTCGACCTCGCCGCGCAGCATGAGTTCTACACCGGAGACCACCAGGCCGGGATCGAGACGCCGCCGCAGCGGCACACGGTCTTCATGACCTTCGACCTGACCACGTCGAGCCGGCAGGACCTGCAGGTACTGCTGGCCCGGTGGTCGGCCGCGATCGCCCAGCTCCAGGCGGGACTCCCCGTGGGCGCCGTCCAGCCGGCGAGCCCAGCCGCTGTCCCCGCCGACACCGGCGAGGCCTACAACCTCGGACCAGCCTCCCTCACGGTCACCCTCGGCCTCGGCCCCGGTGTCTTCGACGATCGCTTCGGGCTCGCGGCGCGCAAGCCGGCGCTGCTCCAGGACCTGCCACAGCTGCCCAGCGACCGGCTCCGTCCCGAGCTCACCGGCGGCGACCTCTCGCTGCAGGCGTGCGCGGACGATCCCCAGGTCGCCTACCACGCCATCCGCGACCTCGCCCGGATCGGGCGCGGCACGGTGAACACCCGCTGGTCGGTGATGGGCTTCGGTCGAGCGTCCGCGGGGCAGGGGCAGACCACCCCGCGCAACCTGATGGGCTTCAAGGACGGCACCCGCAACATCAAGGCGCCCAGCCAGATCGAGGAGCACGTCTGGCTCAAGGGCGGCAAGGGCGAGCAGCCCTGGATGAGCGGCGGCACCTACCTCGTGGCCCGCAAGATCCAGATGAACATCGAGATCTGGGACTCCTCCGACATCAGCAGCCAGGAGCAGGTCTTCGGCCGTACGAAGGTCGTCGGGGCGCCGTTGAGCGGGAAGAAGGAGTTCGACACCCCGAACTTCCACCTCACCCACGCCGGTACGCCGGTCATCCCCGTCACATCGCACGTGGCGCTGGCGGCGCCGGAGAACAACGACGGCATCCGCATCCTGCGCCGCGGCTACAACTACACCGACGGCATCAACGAGCTCGGCCAGCTCGATGCCGGGCTGCTGTTCATCGCCTACATGAACGACCCCGACCACTTCGTGAAGCTGCAGACGAAGCTGGGCGGCTCGGACAAGCTCAACGAGTACATCGCCCACATCGGCTCGGCGATCTTCGCGGTGCCTCCGGCGCCGGCGAAGGGGCACTACCTGGGCGAGGCGCTGTTCGTCTGAGCCTCAGCGCTTGGTGGCGATCAGCGTCGCCCCGTCGGGGGCGACCAGCACCTCGACGGCCGTGAAGCGCTCGTCGGTGAGCCACTGCTCGCGCAGCGTGTCCACCCGCCCGTAGGCCAGCGGTGGCCACTGCTCGCACGGGGTGAAGTCGTCCAGGACCACGATGCCGCCCTCCTCGACGAGGTCGACGATGTTGTCCACGCCGATGTCGCCGGGCATCTCGGCGTCGAGGAACAGCAGCGAGAACGGGCCCTGGTCGCGCAGCGTCGACCAGTCCGCCTCGAGGACCTCGACCTGCGGGTCCTCGTCGAAGATCTCGCCTGCGGCCTTGGCCAGGCGTGGGTCGAGCTCGGCGGTCACGATCCGCGCGGTGTCGCGGCGTACGCCGGAGCGCAGCCAGGCGGTGCCGACGCCGCACCCGGTGCCGAACTCGGCCATGGTGCCGTCCCGCGTGGCTGCGAGCGCGGCCAACAGCCGACCGGTCTCGTTGCGACAGAACGACACGTAGCCGGCACGCCGCGAGACGTCGAAGGCACGGGTGACGATCTCGGGAAGCTCTGGCGGTGCGCTCACAAAGTCAAGAGTCTCTCATCCCGATCCCGCGTCCCGTATGCCGGACAGAACCTCACGAAGCGGTTCCCCGGGCGATGCCAACGGCGTACTCTCGTCCGCATCATGCAGAACGCACTCGCGATTACCGCCCTCGTCGTAGCCACGGCTCTCGTAGCCGTGTGCCGCGATGGGGCTTCCAGCGTTCGCTGATCGAGAGGCCACCCCATCGCGGTGGCCGATCTTCATCCGGGTCTCTCACCCTTTCGCCCACCGACGAGATGTTGCGGAGAGACCGATGTACCAGAACCACCTCGAATGGGGCCCGGCCAGCCACAACCCCGACAACCCGCGCAGCTTCGAGGCCGTCCAGGCCGCGATCGACCTGCGGGACGGCGACGGGCAGCGTCCGGACGACAACTAGGCTTCGGCGCATGACCAGCAGCCCCACCAGCCTCAAGCTCGCAGTGATCCCCGGAGACGGCATCGGACCGGAGGTGACCGCCGAGGCTCTCAAGGTGCTCGAGGCTGCGTCGCCGGTGAAGTTCGAGCAGACCCGGTACGACCTCGGCGCCGAGCGCTACCTCGCGACCGGCGAGGTGCTGCCGGAGTCCGTGCTGGCCGAGATCCGGCAGCACGACGCGATCCTGCTGGGCGCTGTCGGCGGCAAGCCGAACGACCCGAACCTGCCGCCGGGCATCCTCGAGCGCGGCCTGCTGCTCAAGCTCCGCTTCGAGCTCGACCACTACGTCAACCTGCGCCCCTCGCGGCTGTTCCCCGGCGCGACGTCGCCGCTGGCCGACCACGTCCTGAGCCAGGGTGACATCGACTTCGTCGTCGTACGCGAGGGCACCGAAGGGTCCTACACCGGCAACGGCGGCGCCCTGCGCGTCGGTACGCCGCAGGAGATCGCCACCGAGGTCAGCGTCAACACCGCATTCGGCGCCGAGCGGGTCATCCGCTACGCGTTCGGCAAGGCGCAGAGCCGCCCGCGCAAGAAGCTGACCCTCGTCCACAAGACGAACGTGCTGGTCAACGCCGGCTCGGTGTGGTGGCGCCTCGTGCAGGAGGTCGCCCGGGAGTTCCCCGACGTCACCGTCGACTACTCCCACATCGATGCGGTCATGATCTACCTGACCACCGACCCGTCGCGCTTCGACGTGATCGTCACCGACAACCTGTTCGGCGACATCATCACCGACCTCGCCGCCGCCATCACCGGCGGGATCGGCCTGGCGGCGTCCGGCAACGTCAACCCGGACCGGACCACGCCCTCCATGTTCGAGCCGGTACACGGCTCGGCCCCCGACATCGCCGGCCAGCAGAAGGCCGACCCCACCGCGGCGATCCTGTCCGCGTCCCTCCTGCTCGACCACCTCGGGTACGCCGAGGCCGGCGCGGCCATCGACAAGGCGGTCCTTCAGGACCTGTCGAGCCGCGGCACCGCCTCGCGCACCACGACCGAGGTGGGGGACGCCATCGCTGCCCTGATCTGAGAGACTCGCCAGCATGGAGATCAGCACCACCCCCTCGGCCCAGCCGGTCAACGACGAGCGGCTCGCGCAGATCCTCGCCGAGCCCGGATTCGGCACCTACTTCACCGATCACATGCTGACGGTGGAGTGGACGCCCGAGGCCGGGTGGCACAACGCCCGGATCGAGCCCTACGGCCCGATCTCGCTCGACCCGGCGACGGCCGTCCTGCACTACGCGCAGGAGACCTTCGAGGGGATGAAGGCCTACCGGCACGGCGACGGCTCGATCTGGTCGTTCCGCCCTGAGGCGAACGCCGCCAGGATGGCGCGCTCCTCCAAGCGCCTCGCCTTCCCCGAGCTGCCGATCGAGGACTTCGTGCAGGCTGTCGACGCGCTGGTCACCGTCGACCAGCGCTGGGTGCCCGACGCCCCCGAGGGTGATGAGAAGTCGCTCTACATCCGACCGTTCATGTTCGCCTCCGAGACGTTCCTCGGCGTGCGGGCGGCGCAGCACGTCACCTTCATGGTGATCGCCTCCCCGGCCGGCGCCTACTTCAAGGGCGGCGTGAAGCCGGTGCGCCTGTGGCTCTCCGAGCAGTACACCCGTGCCGGCCGCGGCGGCATGGGGGCGGCGAAGACGGGCGGCAACTACGCCTCCTCGCTCGCCCCGCAGGCGGAGGCCTACGCGCAGGGCTGCGATCAGGTGGTGTTCCTCGACGCGTCCGAGGGCCGCTACATCGAGGAGCTCGGCGGCATGAACATCTTCTTCGTGTACGCCGACGGTCGGCTGGTCACGCCCGAGACCGGCACGATCCTCGAGGGGATCACCCGTGCCTCGATCCTCGACCTCGCGGCCCAGCGCGGCCTCAAGGTGGAGGAGCGCAAGGTGGCGATCGATGAGTGGAAGGACGGGGTGACCTCCGGCGAGATCACCGAGATCTTCGCCTGCGGCACGGCTGCGGTCGTGACCCCGGTCGGTGAGCTGGTGTGGGAGGGCGGGTCGGTCGCGACCGGGGCCGGTCCCGTCACCGCCGATCTGCGCAAGACGCTCGTGGACATCCAGTTCGGTCGCACCGAGGACTCCTTCGGCTGGATGCATCGCATCGTCTGAGTCGATCGGACTCCGGTACTAGTCCGTTCGGGTGGCCACACTGACCCGCGCGGCGGTTGTACTTGCCGAGCAAATCCCTGGACGATGTGTCTCGTGATCCGGATCCTCACCGCCAGTGCCGCCGCCGCGGGGCTCGTCGCCGCGCTCTCGACGACGGCGCCGGTAGCCTCCCTCGGCGGTGCCGCCGTCGCCGCGACCACGAAGGCCACGCACGCGTCGGGGGCTCACGCCAAGACGGCGCACTCCAAGGCCAAGGCGAAGGCGAAGGCCAAGACGAAGGCCCGGGCCAAGGCGCGCGCCAAGGCACGGGAGGCCGCGGCGAAGACGCCGACCACGACGCTTGCGAAGACCACGACGAGCGCGGCGACGCCGACGGCGACCGCCGCGACACCGACGAACTGCGGCGGCAACCCGACGCTCGAGGCGTCCGGGCGCACCTGGACCTGCTCGTTCGACGACGAGTTCGACGGTACGACGCTCGACACCAGCAAGTGGTACGTCATGACGACCGCTGAGACCGGCTTCACCAATGCCGGCGAGTGCTACATGAACTCACCCGACAACGTCTCGGTGGGCAACGGCTACCTCAGCCTGACGGCGCGCACCTCCGGCGTGGTGTCCCTCGACGGCTGCAGCACGACCGGCGGCTTCGTCTCCACGATCAAGTCGTTCAGTCAGGCCTACGGCCGCTTCGAGATCCGCGCGGCATTCCCGAACGTCAAGGTCGCGGGCGTGCAGAGCTCGCTGTGGATGTGGCCGAAGTCCTCGCCGTACGGCTCGTGGCCCACGTCGGGGGAGATCGACATCGCGGAGTACTACAGCGCCAACCCGGACCGCGCCATCCCCTACATCCACTACTCGCCGTCGGGCACCGACCCGAACGTCACCAACAACTACTGCCTCCTGGCCGACCCGAGCCAGTTCCACACCTACCTGCTGGAGTGGACGCCGCAGACGCTGACGGTGAAGTTCGACGGGGTCACGTGCATCTCGGACAACTGGAACCCCGCCGCCCCGTTGCAGAAGCCGGCGCCGTTCGACGTGCCGTTCTTCCTCAACCTCACCCAGGGCCTGGGCGTCTACCAGAACCAGTACAACCCGCTCCTGACGCCGCTGCCGGCCACCACGAAGGTCGACTACGTGCGCGCCTGGTCCGGCTCGTTCTAGCCCGGGACGCCCGCTGACCCGACTTCTTCGGCTCGCCGGCCACCCGGCGGCCCGCATCCTGCTCTCCCTGGTCGTCGTCCAGGGCAGCCTGTTCCTCTCCGGCATCCTGGTGGTGCGCTCGGTGGGGGTGGAGGACCGCGGCGAGCTCGCGCTCGTCTCCGGCCTGGTCGGCATCTTCAGCCAGATCGGGCTGCTGGGTCTGCCGGCCGCCGTCTTGTACTTCGTGGCCGCTCGGCACGTGCCGGCGCTGCGCCTGCTGCGTCTGGTGGGCGGCGGCCTGGTGGCCAGGGCGCTGGCGTGTGCCGTCCTCGCCGCGGGCACCCTGGTGCTGCTCGGCGTCGTCTCCGACCCCCTGCGGCACCCGGTCGGCGAGGCGCTGCTGACCGCGGCGGGCGTCACCGTGATCGTCCTCGGGTTCTCCTTCCTCGCCGGCGTGCAGGGCGAGCAGCGCTACACCGCCTACACCGTCCTCAATGCCCTGCCGTTCCTGATCTACGCGGCCACGGTCGTGGTCCTGGTCGCTGCGCGCGGAGCCTCGATGGTGGCATTCCTGGGCGCCAACGTCGCCGGCTGGGTGGCGGTGCCCCTGCTCGCGGTGCCGCTGCTGCGCCGGCGTCGGCCGCCGGAGCCGACCGGGGGATACGCCGTACCGACGCGGCGGGAGGTGCGTCGCTTCGGCATCCGCTCGTGGATCGCCTCCGCGGCCCCCACCGACATGCTCGGCATCGACCAGGTCATCATCGGCGCCCTGCTCGGCCACGCGCCGCTGGGGCTCTATGTCATCGGCTGGGCGTTCGAGACCGGCACCGTCCTGCCCGGCACCGCGCTGGCCGGCTTCGTCGGCCCGAGGGTCGCCTCCGCCGAGCCGCGGCACCAGATCGCGCTCGCACGCACCTGGGCGCTGCGCTCACTGGGGTTCGCGGTGCTCGTGTGCATCGCCGTGGAGGCCCTCCTCGAGCCCGTCATCCGGATCGCGTACGGCGACGCTGCGCGGGGCGCGCTCGCGCCCGCGCGGGTGCTCGTGCTCGCCGGGGTGTTCCTGGGACTTCGACGGGTGCTCGCCTACACGCTGCAGGCACTCGGGCGACCGCAGTGGAGCACGCTCGCCGAGATGCTGTCCTTCGCCACGATGCTCGCCGGCGTCCTCGGCCTCGGGCCGGTGTTCGGGGTGCAGGGCTGCGCATGGGGGATGGTGGCCGCCGGTGTGGTGGGATCCACGACACAGCTCGCCATGCTGGCGCGAGCACGCTCCGAGGGTGTTTGATCGCCGCCGTGTCGAATCCGATCATCGAGGACCTCAAGGCCAACGTCGACGTCTCCAAGCACGGACGCATCGCGTTCTGGGTGTGGGTGGTCGGCAAGGCGATCATCCAGCCGCAGATCCAGGTGGTCCTGCTCTTCCGCCTCTCCACCGTGCTCTACCGGACCCCGCTGCTGCGTCCGCTGGCCTTCCTGCTCCGGTCGTTCGGCGTCATGCTGGGGAGCGCCGAGCTGCACCCGGGGGCCAAGATCGCGCCCGGCTTCTGCCTGGTGCACTCCATCGGCGTGCTGATCGGCAAGGACGTCGTGATCGGCCGCAACGCCCGCATCGCCCACATCGTCTCGATCGGCGAGCAGGGCCGCGGGGGCAGCAGGGACGGCGTACCGACCCTGGGTGACAACGTCACCGTGGGCATCGGGTCGGTCGTGGTCGGACCGATCACCATCGGGGACGACGCGGTGATCGCGGCCAACTCCTTCGTCTCCCGAGACGTCCCGGCCGGGGCGGTCGTCGGCGGCTCGCCGGCACGCCTCCTCAAGTGGGTCGAGGGCTACGGGCCTGCGCCTACCGACGGGTAAGAATTTCTCCCCCGAGCCAGTGACCTCGCCCATCGGCCGTCGTTGTGACCGTGTAACCGGTTCAACGAAGAAGAGGGTGGTGTCGTGGCGGCGTCGGTCGACGTGCTTGTCGCAGGTGGTGGGGGCTTCATCGGAGGGCACCTGGTCGCAGATCTGCTCGCCCAGGGCAAGACGGTCCGCTCCGTCGACATCAAGCCGACCTCGCAGTGGTACCAGGTCCACCCGGACGCGGAGAACGTCCAGGCCGACCTCTCGCTACGCGAGCAGGCCTATGCGAACACCGACGGTGCCGGCGAGGTCTTCATGCTCGCCGCCGACATGGGTGGCATGGGCTTCATCGAGAACAACAAGGCCGCCTGCATGCTGTCGGTGCTCACCAGCACCCACATGCTGATGGCTGCCAAGGAGCAGGGCGTCGAGCGGTACTTCTACTCCTCGTCGGCGTGCGTCTACGCCGCCGACAAGCAGACCGACCCCCACATCACGGCGCTGAAGGAGGCCGACGCCTATCCGGCGATGCCCGAGGACGGCTACGGCTGGGAGAAGCTCTTCACCGAGCGGATGGCGCGCCACTTCCTCGAGGACTACGGCCTGACCACCCGCGTCGCGCGCTACCACAACGTCTACGGCCCCAACGGCACCTGGGAGGGCGGCCGCGAGAAGGCCCCCGCCGCGGTCTGCCGCAAGATCGCGACCGCGGCGATCACCGGTGAGCAGCAGATCGAGATCTGGGGCGACGGCGAGCAGACGCGCAGCTTCATGTACATCGACGACTGCGTGCGCGGCTCGCAGATGATCCTGGCCGGGGAGAGCCCGGTGCCGGTCAACCTCGGCTCGAGCGAGCTGGTCTCGATCAACCAGCTCGTCGACATCGTCGAGGGCATCGCCGGCGTCAAGTGCGAGCGCAACTACAAGCTCGATGCGCCGCAGGGCGTGCGCGGCCGCAACAGCGACAACACCATGATCCAGGAGGTCTACGGCTGGGAGCCGTCGATCTCGCTGGCCGACGGCCTGGAGAAGACCTACGCGTGGGTCTACGACCAGGTCAAGCGCTCCCTGGGGTGATCGGGTGAGGATCCTCGTCCACGACTACAGCGGCCACCCCTTCCAGGCACAGTTGAGCCGTGCCCTGGCCGCCCGCGGCCACGAGGTCACGCACTCCTCGTGCGCGGCACACGTCTCCGGCAAGGGCAGCCTGGTCGCCCTGCCCGGGGAGAGCCTCACCTTCGAGCTGGTGGGGGAGGGCCAGGTGATCGACAAGCTGGCCTTCCGCAAACGGCTCTGGCAGGAGCTGCGGTTCGGCCGCGACGTCGCCCGGGAGGCCAAGGCCCTGCGCCCCGACGTCGTGCTGGCCTCGAACATGCCGATCCCGGCGCTGTTCGTGTTCGCGATGCATCTCCTGCTCGCCCGGATCCCGTGGGTGCTGTGGCACCAGGACGTGCACAGTCAGGCGATGCGCTCCTTCGCCGGGGAGAAGCTGTCACGCTCCTTCGTCGCGATCGCCGCGGTGATGGCCTGGCTCGAGCGTTGGAGCGCGCGCCGCTCGGCCGCGATCGTGGTCATCGCCGAGTCGTTCGTGGAGGTCCACCGACGCTGGCGTACGGCGAGCAAGGTCAGTGTGATCCCGAACTGGGCGCCGCTGGACGAGCTGCGTCCCGTCGCGCGCGACAACGCGTGGGCGCGAGAGCAGGGTGTGTCCGACACCCGGACGCTGGTCTACTCCGGCACCCTGGGCCTCAAGCACAACCCGGCGCTGCTGGTCGAGCTGGCCCGCGAGGTCATCGACGGCGGACAGCCGGTCCACCTCGTGGTGGTCAGCGAGGGCCCCGCGATGGAGGTCATCGCGGCGGAGGCCGAGCGGCTCGACGTACCGGTGACGCTGTTGCCGTTCCAGCCCTATGAGCGACTGCCGGAGGTGCTCGGCTCGGGTGATGTCCTGGTCGTCCTGCTGGACCAGAGCGCCGGGGCGTTCTCGGTGCCGTCGAAGACCCTGTCCTACCTGTGCGCCGGTCGGCCGGTGCTGGGCCTGATGCCGGCGGAGAACCTCGCCGCCGCGCTCATCGAGCAGGTGCACTGCGAGGTGCTGCCCCCGTCGTCACGGAGCATCCCCGAGGCGGCAGCGTGGGTGCGCAAGGTGATGGCCGATCCCGCACTGGCAGCTGACCTCGGGGAGCGGGCCCGTGCGCTGGCCGAGCGGGAGTTCTCCCTCGACCGCTGCGCGGACGCGTTCCAGGCGATCCTCGAGCGGGCCGCCGAGGGCACCGTCGCGCAGCCGCGGCACGTCGCCGCTGCGCAGCCGGAGGAGAGGACGACGGTGGTGGTGGACGAGGTGGACGAGCTGGCGGAGGAGGTCGCCCTCCCGTCGATCGCTCAGGAGATCCGGCGTGCCGGGATGCCCGCCCACACCTCGCCGGGCCCGGTCGAGGTGACCAGTACGGCGTTCGCTCCCACCGTGGTGCCCGCGCCGATGACCAGCCCGGAGTGAGGGGCCAGGATCTTCGCGCCCGCGCCGATCACCACGCCGTCGCCGACCTCGATGACCGGCCAGGTCTCCTCCGGTACGGGCGTGAGCACGTCCGACATGCCGATGGTGACCTGGTGCAGGATCGTCACGTCGTTCCCGATCCTGGTGGCCGGGTGGATGATCGTGCCCACGCCGCGGTGCACGAACTGGAAGTTGCGTCCGACCTGGACGCTCATCGGGAAGTCGATGTGGAACACCCAACCGAGGACCTGACGGGCGAGTCGGCCCCAGAACCGCAGCCGTCGCCAGTAGACGAGTCGCGTCGTGATGTCCACGGCGCTCACCTTAGAGGGTGGGCGGCGTGAGGATCGCGCTCGTGCACAGCTACTACTCCTCGCGTGTCCCGAGCGGTGAGAATCTGGTCGTCGACGCGCAGTCACGGCTGCTGCGCGAGGCCGGCCACGAGGTCACGATCGTCTCGCAGTCGACCGACGAGCGGTTGCAGCGGCGCACCTACAAGGCCGAGGCGGCCCTCACCGCCGCGACCGGGCGCGGCCCGACGCCGCTGCGGGCGTTGCGGGACTTCGCGCCGGAGGTGGTGCACGTGCACAACCTCTTCCCGAACTTCGGTACGGCGTGGGTCGATCGCTGGGACGGTCCGCTGGTCCACTCGCTGCACAACTTCCGCCCGATCTGCCCCGCCTCGACGTTCTTCCGCGACGGCAACGCCTGCACCGACTGCGCCGACGCCCGGTCCTCGGCGCCCGCGCGTCGGCACGGCTGCTTCCACCAGGGCAGGGTCGCGACGGTGGCGGTCTCACTCGGGACACGATTCGACCGCGACCCGGTGCTGCGCCGTGCCGACGTGCTCACCACGCTCAGTCAGGGCATGTCCGACCTGTACGCCGCCACCGGGGTGCCGCGGGAGAAGCTGGTGGTGCTGGAGAACTTCGTCGATGCGCCGCCGGCGGTCGGGCGAGGGTCCGTGCCGGGGCGCGGCCCGTGGCTGTTCGCCGGGCGGATGGTGCCCGCCAAGGGCGTCCACCGGCTCCTGGAGTCGTGGCCCCGCGGCGAGCCGCTCGTGCTGGCCGGCGACGTCGAGGGTGGACCGCTGCCGGCGCACCCGGACGTCACCGTGCTGGGCCGGGTCAGCCGCGAGGAGGTCGGCCGGCTCGTCGGCGAGGCGCGCGGGCTGGTGTTCCCCTCGATCTGGCCCGAGGGACTGGCGCTGGTCTGCCTGGAGGCCCTCTTCGCCGGGACGCCGATCCTCACCTTCGACGACATCCCCGCCGGGCGCTCGGTCACCGACCTCGGCGTCGGGCTGGCCGGCCGGCGTGACGACGTACCGGGGGCGGTCGCGGCGGCGGCCGGCCTCTTCCCGACCCTGCGGGAGCACTGCCGGCAGGTGGCCGAGCAACGCTACACCGCAGCCGCGTTCCTTGAGAGGCTCGAGGCGGTCTACCGTCAGGCGATCGCCTCGACGTAGAGCGATCCGGGGCGGTACTCGCTGCCGTCCGGCTCGTGGTCGAGGCCCGTGCTCGCCCAGTCCGGGATCGAGCTGGTGTCATGGTCGACGACCTTGATGTCGGTGAAACCGGTCTCCTCGAGCACGGCCGCGAGGTTGACCCTGTCCCACATCCACTGGTGGGTCTCGCCCCGCTTGCGGGCATCGCCGAGGACGGCGTTCTCGACCACGCGGCGGACCTTGCCCTGCTGGGAGGAGCCGGCCGCATCGCGACGCACGCTCTGCTCGAGCAGTCCGGCGACGGTGGCGTCGTGGGCGAAGCGATCGCCGGTGCCCGCGTCGACCGCCTGGAGGCTCGCCAGGTAGGCGCGCACCGCGATCTCGAGGTCCGGTACGACGATGCGGTGGATCCCTCCGGGCTTGAGGACCCGCTTGATCTCGGTGAGGAAGCCGGGCACGAACTCGCGGTCGATGTGCTCGAGCACGTGCGAGTGGTAGACCACGTCGACCGACCCGTCGTCGAAGGGGATGCCCTTGCGCAGGTCGTGGGGGAGCAGTTCGCCGCCCATCGCGTCGAACAGCTCGCGGCGCGGGCCCCGGACGACCAGCGGCGCCACCTTCTGGCCGACCTTGGACGCCTTGAGCCGCAGCGGGGGCGCCCAGTCGATGTTGACGGCCATCGCGCTGGTCCGCGTGCCGCAGCCGAGGTTGAGGATCTTCACCGGATGGTCTCCTGGTCGTGCTGGGTGGGCGTGGGGGTGGTGTTGGACGTGATGTGCGGGATGGTGGTGCGTGCGTCCGCGGCGAGGAGCTCCTCGAGTGCGGCGAGCACGGCGTCGGGGGAGACGACGATGTCGTCGAGGACCCCGTTCATGATGGTGCCCGGCGGCACCACCTGGGGCGGCGCGACCAGGTAGCGGTAGACGGCCCCGGGGATGTTGCTGCTGATCGCGCAGTAGCCCTTGTTGAGATAGCGCGGCGCGAAGAGCTCGAGGATCCGCACACCCGGCTGGCAGAAGTTGAGGTTGGTCAGGGCAGCACCGTGCGGGGCGACGATCACCTCCGCCGCGGCGAAGTGGTCGATCTGCTCCTGCACCGGGTGGGCGCCGGGGTCGAACCGCACGAAGCCCTCGCGCTCCAGCGCGGCGAAGACGGCCGGCTCGTCCACGACGCGGCGGGTGTTCGGCCGGTCGCCGCGGGTGATGAACAGCCGCTTGGGGCGCCCCTCGAGCCGACGGGCCGGCAGGTGCTCGCGCAACCATGCCGTGATGTACGGCGGGGCCTCGTTGTGGTTGTTGTCCAGGCTCGGGACCCACAGCGTCTGGGCACGGACGGCACTGCTCGCGCTCGGCTCGATGCTCGGCACGTCGCCGAGCCCGGCCAGCGCGAGCGCCTCGCGGGCGTAGAAGGTGTTGCGGTTGAGCAGGAAGACGTCCGGCTGCCGACCCGGCAGGCACTCGGTGAAGACGCCCCAACGCGGCAGCAGGTCCATCAGCACGTGGTAGTAGTTGCCCCACGTGCCCCGGGTCGCGAGGGACAGCACGGTGCCGTCGACCTCCTGCGCGAGCGGCAGCCGGGGCTTGAGGTAGATCGGGTGCTCCTCCCAGCGCCCGTCGATCCCGAAGTAGGTGCTGGTGGCGTAGTCGAGCGTGCCGCCCGGGGTGACGTGCACCCCGTTGTGGGTCAGCGCCAGACCATGGTCGATCTCGAGGACGTAGCGGTCCGGAACCTCGATGCTCGCCCAGTGGCGCGTCTCCCAGTGGTCCGCGGGCGTGCCGAGGGGTGGGGTCCGCTCCACCACGGCGGCCCCGCCCGCCACGTGCAGGCGCACATGGTCGGGCTCGAGCCGCGCCGTCTCGTACGACGACAGCGTCCCTCGGTGCGGCAGCCGTCGGGGGCCCGGCCGGCGTACGGCCTGGCGGCGGGTGTAGGCGCCGACCTGCCGGGTCGCCCACCGGTGGCCCCGCTTCAGCAGCGGGAACGCCGGCTCCAGGGCGGCGGGCAGTCGTGGCACCTCAGCCCTCCCGCGACAGCCACACGGTGCCGAGGCCGACGCCGGCCTCCTCATGCCGCGTCGCGGTGAGCCCGGCCGTGGCGAGGAACGCCTCGAGCTCGGACCAGCTGTGCCCCTGGACCGGGTGGTACTCCAGCACCATCCGCTGCACGCCGGCCCAGTCCGCGGGCGAGCCGCTGAGGACGATGTCGTACTCGGCACCCTCGGTGTCGAGCTTGACCAGGTCGACCCGCCCGCCGGCCTCGGCCACCGCGTCGGCGAACGTGACGCAGGGGACCTCGATCTCGGTCGTGGTGCCCTCGGGGGCGGTGAGGCCGTTCTGGCCGCTGCCCGAGCCGTTGTCGGCGAAGGTCAGCGTGCCGCGGTGGTCGGAGAGCGCGACGTTGTGCACCGTCACGCGGTCGGCGATGCCATTGCCCTCGACGTTGCGCAGCAGCCACGACGCGGTCGTGGGCGAGGCCTCGTAGGCGTGGATCCGCGCCTTCGGCGAGTGCTTGGCCAGTGCGGTGGAGAAGCAGCCGACCTGGCCGCCGATGTCCAGGGTGGTGAAGTCCGAGGGCAGCCCGCGGGTGAGGTCGTCGAGACGGTAGGCGTCCTCCACGAACAGCTCGTAGACCGGCACCCGCGCACCCGGCACGTTGGGGCACACGATCGTGACACCGGCGCGGGTGGTGAAGCGCAGGTCCTCGGGGCCCCACGGTGTACGGCCCGCGGCGAGGTCCCACAGGATCTGGGGGCCGTTGGCGAAGCTGAAGGTCTGGCGCACGCGGCGAGCGGCGAGCTGAGGGGTGCGGATCATCGGGGTTCCTCCCGGTCGGGTCGGGGCAGGCCGGCGACGAGGGCCAGGGAGAGGCCGACCCAGACGAACCGGTCCCAGAGGCTGGCGGTCAGCAGTGCCCCGAAGATGTAGGTGAGCGCGGCATAGCCGAGCAGATGCAGCGGGCCGCGGCTGAACAGGCCGCGCACGCAGGCCCACAGGATGAGCAGGAACGCGGCCAGGGCGATCAGGCCCGCGGCGGCCGCCACCTGCAGATACACGTTCTGCGCCTCGAGTGCATTGGCGAAGCCGAAGCCCTGGAACGGCTTCTCGAGCACCTGGTGCGCAGCGTCCAGCAGCAGCTGACGGCGCAGTTGGTCCGACGTGCGCGCCGTCGGGTCGCCACCGAGCCGGGCGAAGGCCGAGCCCTGGCCGGACATGCTGACGATGACACCGCCGACGACCAGGGCGCCTGTCAGCATCCAGGCCAGCACGTAGACGGCCTTCCACGAGCGCTCGAACAGCGGATAGACCAGGGCGATGACGGCCAGGCTCAGGATCGCCGTACGGCTTCCGCTCATCACGCACGCGCCCACGCAGATCAGGCCGGCGGCAACGATCAGGACGCGCAGCCGCCGGTCGTGCGCCCGCCGCAGCAGGTAGAGCGTGAACGCCGCGGCGATCGTGCCCGCCAGGGCGAAGAAGTTCGGGTGGACGGTGAGGCCCTCGTAGCGCCCGCTGTCGATGGGACCGCTCAGCACCGCGTCGCCGGTGCTGATGACCTGCCCGGCGACGTACGCGGCGACCATCGCGTCGATGACCCGGATGCCGGGCTGCCAGGCGGCGTACCCGCACGGCAGGATCACCGCGGCCGCGATCAGCCGGGGCGCGTAGGTGAAGCTCGCCGCGGGGTCGTCGCTCAGCAGCGAGGACACCAGCGTGGTGAGCGTGAGCACGGAGCCGCCGATCAGCAGCGCCAGCGGGATCCGGAAGCCACGGCGCTTCATGGTCGGCACCAGCAGGATGAACGCCACGACCATGAACAGGTCGGAGAACGTCACCAGGTTGGCCGAGGCGAGCGGCCGCACCGCGTTCAGCGGAGCGAGCAGCACGGCGACGACCATGGTGACCGTCCCGACCAGCTCGCTGCCGAGGAGTGCCACCGCCGCCAGCAGGAGGGCGAGCCCGATCGCCGCGATCGCGCCGACGGTGCCGAGCCAGAGCAGCGCGAGGAGTACGGCGAGCATGACCCCGCCGGCCGCGGCAGCAGCGACGGCCGAGAGCGGTCGGCTCACCGGGGCCGGGCGCCGGCGGTGGGCATCAGGGCCCAGCGCCGGCTGCTCGGCTGTCGGCAGCATGGTCACGCCGCAGATGCTTCCTCGACGTGCAGGTCAGCGACCCCGCGCCGGCGCTCCACCGGGCCGCGCATGGAGGCGACGCCGAGGCCCACGAGCAGGCCGACCAGACCGCCGGCGACCAGGTCCAGGCTCGTGCGCGGGCTCGCCTTGGTGGCCGGCGACGGAGCACCCAGGATCGAGGCCCGGAACAGCTGGGGCGGCGCGGTCTGGCCCGCCTTCTGCTGCTTCTTGGTCAGCTGCTCGTTCTCGAGCCGTGCCGACTCCGCGACGAGCTGGTCGGCGACCGCACCGGCGATCTGCTCGGCCTGCTTGCCGGTCGAGGCCTCGGCGGTGACGTCGATGACGACCGTCCCCGAGACGACGGAGGCGTGCACGTCGTCGGCCAGCTTCGCCGGCGTGGTGTCGAGGTGCAGCGTGTCGATGACCGGCTGCAGCAGGAGCGGCGCGTTGGCGATCGTGGCGTAGGACTGCACCCGGTTGGTCGCGAAGATCGAGGCCGCGTAGGCGTCCGAGCCGGTGCTCGCCTTCGTGCCGACGAATACCTGCGAGGTCGAGGCGTACTTGGTGGGGGAGAAGAGCACGATGGCGAGGGCGCCGAGGAGGCCGAGTGCCAAGAAGGCCACCACGACACGCCAACGATGCGCGATCGAGCTCCAGAGATCTGCCAGTTCCACGCGGATTCCTTCATGTGATGGGGGGTCGTGGACTGAAACGATCGGGCCACTTGTACGTCACGGCTGCACCGCGATCAACCGGGACAAATTGGTGCTGCCGTTACGATCGCCACCGTGACCCCACGCAGCGACTCGGTGCCGGTGGTCGCCGGCTACACGCTGCTCGGCGTACTCGGGGAGGGTGGGATGGGCGTGGTCCATCTCGCCCGGCGGGAGGAGACCGGCGAGCGGGTCGCGCTGAAGATCCTGCGCCCCCAGATCGTGGGCGACGAGGAGGGCCGCGCCCGGCTCGCCCGCGAGGTGACGTCCCTGCGCCGGGTGCAGAGCCGCTGGGTGGCCGAGATCATCGACGCGGACCCCTGGGGCCCGGTGCCGTACGTCGTCATGCGCTACGTCCCCGGCCGTTCCCTCCACGACGAGGTGGCCGAGGCCGGCCCCGTGCGCGGGCGCGACCTGGCATGGTTCGCCCGCTGCCTCATCGACGCCGTCGCCGCCGTTCACGCCGGCGGTGTCCTGCACCGCGACATCAAGCCGTCCAACGTGATCATGGAGGGCCGCACGCCGGTGCTCATCGACTTCGGGTTGGCGCGCGTCGCCGACGACCCGAAGATCACCCACACCGGCTGGCTGCTCGGCACGCCCGGCTACCTTCCGCCCGAGATCCTGCGTGGGGACGACGCCACCCCCGCGACCGATGTGCACTCGTGGGCCGCGACGGTCGCCTTCGCGGCGACCGGGCGGCCGCCGTACGGACGAGGTCCCTCGGCCGCGATCATGGACCGGGCGCGGCGCGGCGAGCACGACCTCGCCGGCATCGAACCGCGATTGCGCGAGGTGCTCGGAGCCGCCCTCTCCCCGGAATCCGCCCGGCGCCCGACCGTCGCGCAGCTCCAGACCTGGCTGCGCTACCCCGCCGACATGTCTCACCTGGTTCAGGAGCCGCGCACCCGGGCCCTTCCGCTCCCGCGCGAGGAGGACGGCCCCGACGAGGACCGGACCGAGCGTGAGCGATCGGATGAGGAGACCAGCTGGGGCGACGACACGCTCGTGGAGCGGCAGCGACGGCCGGGAGCCGCGGCCGCGCTGCGGCGCATCGGGCTGTGGCTGCTGCTCGCCGTACTCTGCGGCATCGCCGCGGCGGCCGCGCCGTGGCTGACCGCGGCCGCGATGACCGTCCTGGTGGTGCTGCTGCGCGGCCTCTCGCTGGCCGGGACGGTGCACGGCGAGCGTCGGGAGGCCCGTGGGGCGCGCTGGTACGACGCCCCGCGCCTCGTCGTCGGGACGCCCTGGCACGTGCTGCGCTCGGTCCCGAGCTCGGTGGTGCTGGTGCTCTGGGCCGGCGGCCTCACGGTCGCGGCGGCCCTGCTGTGCTACGCCGTGGCGGCGCCGGTGACCGTGACGCTGGTCATCTGCGGTGTTGTGTTCGCCGTCATGCTCGTCTCGGGGCCTGGCGGAAGTCGGGTGCGCCGGCCGCTCGGTCGCGTGGTGACGCCGCTGGCCCGGACGGTCCGGCGGTGGGTGCTGGTCGTCGCGTTCGTCGCTGCTGCGGCGGCGTACCTCGCGCTGCGCGTCCACGCGGGCACCGACTGGACCCCAGCCGGCGGCCCGCCGTTCTGATCGAGGTCGCCCCGCGTCTGGGTGCAGGCGTGCCGGTGGCCCCGCTGACTGTGGGCGGCGGGGTCAGGGGGGCATGTCAGCTTGTGGCGGCGGGGCTCGTGGATGGGACGTGCCGGTGTGGCCGACGTTGAAGCGGCGTCCGTGGACGGTGCCACGCGAACTCTCCGGCGCTGACCTGACAGCGGTCCGGGCTCAACCCGCCGCCTTGACCGCCCCAACGTCCTTCATAACGCTCAATAGCGCGGCGATTCCGGTTAGGGACTCCTCAGTTGACGCGGCCGCATTAGAGCTAGAACTGAGGTGCGCTTGCAAAACCAACTGCCCCATAGCCAGCATGAAACGTTCACGCTCGTCCTCGTCGCGGATCTGATTGCTGTATGAAATCATGGTCCCCATCGCGATCGAGAGGTTCGTTGACTGCTGACGCGCTATGTCGCGTGCCCTTGCGCGTGCGAGCAGAACGCCTGCGACAGTGCCCAATGCCACCGTGGCCGCGGCGTGGGCGCCAACTAGAGCCGAGCCCGAGTAGGCTGGTCCTTTATTGTGATAGTGCTGCCAGAGTGGGAACACCGCCACGAAAGCAGCGCCAGCGAGGACGATCAAGCCAGCGATCCAAGCGATCAACGAGCCATTCTTGTTCGATTCGGCATCGGCTGTGAACAACGCGTTGACCGCGTCGGAATTCGTTTTGCTCACGAGAAGGCCAGCCTGCTTCGCACTTGTTTCCAGATCGTTGCGCGCTTTCGTGATTGCCGCCTTTCCTTCGTCAGAGACTCGCTCGACCTCCTGGCTGTCGTGCCTTGACTTGGTAAGGAGCTGGTTGATTTCCGTGACGCTCTTCTGGGCGGACTGCGCGAGCGAAGCCCAGTCGGTCGATGATGTTGGCCAGCTCCAGCACAAGCCCATGAGCCTTATTGCCGCCGCCGCGTTGCCCTGCGCCAGAAGATTCCACCCCTGCGCCACCGGATCGATTCCGGGCTGGCCCAGCGGGCCAGGGGCTACCAAGTCGAGCACGGCGTCCAGCAAATGTGGCACTTGCTGCACATTTCCGATCACCGAGTTGAACACGTTGACTACCGTCCACGGAAGTCCCAGCCGGCGTGCTCGCCCAGCCGCTTCCACAGCTGGGCCGAAGCCCGGAATCCCCTGTTGCAGGTACAGCCAGCAAATCAGGCCAACTGCCCACGGTTCGTCGTCGCTCACCCGTGGTGCAAGTTGGTCGAGCGCCGGCTGCTGTTGCCCTTGGTTCCATAGTTGAAACACGCTTTGCAGAAGGGCCACATCGCTCGGACTTGCCTCTGCACCTTGAATGATGGTCACAGCGGGCAAGCTTAGGTATTGCGGCGGCCCTTCGTGCTAGCAAACCGAGATCCGTGGACCGAGATCCGTGGACGGTTGCCTTAGCGACCCTGCGAGGTTCTGGCTGCTGGTGGCACCGCCCTGTTCCCAGGGCTGGATGTGGTCGAGGTCTGCGGTGCGGGCGCTCCGGGTGCAGTGGGGGAACACGCAGGTCGGGTTGCGCAGGATGGTCTGTTCGCGGAGTCTGGGTGAGGGCTGGTAGCCGGTGTTGGTGATCGTCTGGTTGAGGTCGAGGACGGGCCGGATGGTGACCGGGATGCGCAGCCGGGTGAGCCAGTCCCCGAGCCGGTCCAGCGGGAGATGGAAGTCGCGGGCGCCGGCGAGCTTCTCGATCCGGGCGAGTGGCTGGCCGCCGTGGCTGGCGGCCGCGTCGTCGTCGCCAGTGTCGTCGTGTCCGCCGTCGAGGTGGACGTAGAGCGTGGCGGACCCATGCTCGCCAGTGCTACCGGTCCCGCTGTGCGTGGGGACGGGTGTGGTGAGGTGGAGGGTGAGTTCGTGGCGCGCGATCTCGCCGAGGGCCTGGGCGCGGCGCACGTCGAGGGGCTGGTCGGATCCGGCGGTGGCGAGGTCGTGGGCGACGTTGCGGACCGCTTGGTCGAGGTCGTGGGCGTCGATGGCGTCGAGGATGGCGGTGACCTCCACCATCGCGTGCCCGGGGTGCTGGTGGTGGAGGGTGACGTGTCGGTGTTCGGCGGCTGCTGCGGCGTCGGCTTCGGCACGCGCGGGGTCGAAGCGGGCGATGGCGTGGGTGATGGTGCGCTCGAGTTGGGCGGGCCCGGTCTTGTGCGCGACCGGGGCGAGCTGGTGGTCGACCCAGGCGGCACCCGCGGCGGGCAAAAGGTGGGTGTGGCGGGCGATCATCCGGGCTTTCCATGGTTCCAAGGGCCCGTCGAGGATGCGGCGCCAGATCTTGGGGAGGCGGTAGCGAATCTCGAGGACGTCGCCGAGCCAAAGCTTTGCGGAGTCGGTGGAGCGGCCCAGGGTGGTGGCGAGCTCGACGATCGCGAACTCGGCCACCAGTGGTGCCCCGTCACCGGCGATCGCGATCGCTCTATCGGTGCCTGGCACGGTGGCGGCGTGGTCGATGGAGTCAGTCGAGTGCATGTCGGCCCAGTCCAGGGCTAGGCGCATGGTGTCGATCTCGGCCTGCCGGGCGGCTTCGCGGGCCGTGCTCAGGGCGTCCAGCAAGCCGGCCGGGGTGTCCGGTCGGTGGGGTGCTGGAGTGCGGCGGCCATAACACGATTCTATCGAACACCAGTTCGAATACAAGGCAGGCGTTTCAAGACCATCGCGCCGCGTGCTGGTCGTCGTACTGGACCACCGCCTCTGTGGCCCAGCAGGACCGCAGCGTCGGCACCCAACCCAGCCAAGCAACTGTGCCCGAGCGGCGCGGTACCACTCGTCTCGAGAACGCTTCTCAGAGCCCAACCCGCGCGTGGCGCGAGAGCCGACCGCATCCTGGGAGCCCGCTGACGCCGACGAGCAGCCCGTGGCAGGATGGCACCCATGACGATCTCGCTGATCATCATTCGCTAGCGCGCTGCGAAACCCACGGACTGGGACACAGCGCGCCGACCTCTCGTTCACCGAGAGGTTTTTTTGTGCCCGACACCGCATGAGACACACGAGACGGACGAAGAGAAGAAGATGGACCTGCAGGGCTCGTTCCACGTCTACGACACCACCCTGCGCGACGGCGCGCAGCAGGAGGGCCTCAACCTCTCGGTCGGGGACAAGCTGGCGATCGCCCGCCAGCTCGACGGCCTCGGCGTCGGGTTCATCGAGGGCGGGTGGCCGGGAGCGAACCCGAAGGACACCGAGTTCTTCGCCCGGGCGCGCACGGAGCTGGCGCTGCAGCACGCGAAGCTGGCCGCCTTCGGCGCGACCCGGCGTGCCGGCGTGAAGGCGGCCGACGACCCGCTGGTGGCGGCACTGCGGGACAGCGGCGCGGGCGTGGTGACGCTGGTGGCGAAGAGCCATGACCGGCACGTCGAGCTCGCGCTGCGGACCACGCTCGAGGAGAACCTCGCGATGATCCGCGACACGATCGAGCACCTGCGCGCCGAGGGCCAGCAGGTCTTCCTCGATGCCGAGCACTTCTTCGACGGCTACCGCGCCAATCGCGACTACGCCCTCGAGGTGCTGCGTACCGCGTTCGAGGCCGGTGCCGAGGTGGCGGCGCTGTGCGACACCAACGGTGGCATGCTGCCGGGCTGGATCCAGGACGTGGTCCACGACGTCGTCAGCACCACCGGCGGCCGGGTCGGCATCCACTGCCACAACGACACCGGCTGCGCGGTCGCCAACACGCTGGCCGCCGTCGACGCCGGGGCCACGCACGTGCAGGGCACCATCAACGGGTACGGCGAGCGCACCGGCAACGCCGACCTCATCGCCGTGGTCGCCAACCTCCAGCTGAAGCTGGGCCGGCAGGTGCTGCCCCAGGGGCTGCTCCAGGACGCCACGCGCACGGCGCATGCCATCGCCGAGGTGACGAACTTCCCGCCCGCCACGCGCCAGCCCTACGTCGGCGCCAGCGCGTTCACCCACAAGGCCGGCCTGCACGCCAGCGCGATCAAGGTGGACCCGGACCTCTACCAGCACATGGACCCGGTCGAGGTCGGCAACGACATGCGCCTGCTCGTCTCGGACATGGCGGGCCGGGCGAGCATCGAGCTCAAGGGCAAGGAGCTGGGCTACGACCTATCCGACCGCGCGCTCGTCACCCGGATCACCGACCGGGTCAAGCAGCGCGAGGCGGCCGGGTACACGTTCGAGGCGGCCGACGCCTCCTTCGAGCTGCTGCTGCTCGAGGAGCTCGAGGGCGCCCGGCCGTCGTACTTCACCCTCGAGTCGTGGCGGGTCATCTCCGAGGAGGTGCCGGGTCGCCGCACCGAGGCGGAGGCGACGGTCAAGCTGCTCGCCGGCGACCAGCGCTACGTGGTGACCGGCGAGGGCAACGGCCCGGTCAACGCGCTGGACCAGGCGCTGCGCTCGGCGATCGTCCAGGCGTTCCCCATCGTGGAGCGGTTCGAGCTGATCGACTACAAGGTGCGTCTCTTCGACGACGGGCACGGCACCGACGCCAAGACCCGGGTGCTCATCGAGACCAGCGACGGTCAGACCTCGTGGGTCACCGTGGGGGTCGGGGAGAACGTCATCGAGGCGTCGTGGGAGGCGCTCGTCGACGGCGTCACGTTCGGGTTGTGGCAGCACGAGCACGCGTAGCGGGCCGCCGCTAGCCTGGGCGGGTGCTCGCGCCGACGTACCCCTTGGAGACCGAGCGGCTGTTGCTGCGTCCGCTCGACCCGGCCACCGACATCGAGGCCGTCCACGCCTACCAGTCGCTGCCGGAGGTGTGCCGCTACATCCCGTTCGAGCCGCGCACCCGTGAGCAGATCGCCGAACGGCTCGCCGATCCCGAGCGGGTGCGCTGGGCGATGAGCGAGCCCGGCCAGGCGCTCGACCTCGCCATGATCCGGCGCGACAGCGGGGAGCTCATCGGCGACGTACTGCTGATGTGGCACGACGAGACCAACGCAGAGATCGGGTACGTCGTCCACCCCGCGCACCACGGCCACGGGTACGCGACCGAGGCTGCCGCCGCCATGCTGGCCCTCGCGTTCGAGCCGGCCCCCTCAGGCCTGGGGCTGCACCGCGTCACCGCGCGGATCGATCAGCGCAACCCCGCCTCGGCGGGCGTGCTCACCAAGCTCGGCATGCGCCAGGAGGCGGTGCTGGTGGAGAACGAGTGGTTCAAGGGCGAGTGGTCCACCGAGGTCGACTTCGCGATCCTCGATCGGGAGTGGCGCGAGCTCACCCGACGGCCGTGAGCCTGAGCCACCGCCGCGGATCGACGGCGGTGGTGTAGCCGCCGCCGGCGGGCCGCACCTCGAAGTGCAGGTGGCAGCCGTCGGGCGCGCCGGAGTCGGAGGCGTAGGCGATGCGCTGGCCGACGCTGACGTGCTGGCCGGGGACGACGAGCACGCGACGGGTGTGGCCGATGAGCACGTCGCGCGAGACGCCGCTGCGGCTGACGATGCGGATGCGGAACGGATGGATGCCGTAGGCCGCGCCGGGCGTTCCCGGTGCGGTCGGGGACAGGACGGTGCCGGCGATGCCGGCGCGCAGGGGCGTGCCGCACGGCATCGCCACGTCGATGCCGTGATGGAAGCCCTCGTGCCCGGGGCAGCGCCGGTCGTGGTCGTACCACGGTGAGGCGTTGCAGCCGAAGCCGATCATGATCTGGTGCTGCCCGCGGAACCAGGGCGAGCGGTACCAGTGGTGGTCGGAGGTGTAGAACTGCCAGCGTGGGTCCGGGTTCCTCTCCACGTGCGCCTGGGCCGGTGAGACCAGCCCCGGGCCCGCGAGCACGGTCGTGGCCGCCAGCAGCGCGAGCGGGAGCAGCAGACGACGCAGCACCGAGACACCCATGGGCCCGAGCCTACGATCGATCCATGCCCGAGCTCGCCCGTTTCGCCGAAGCCCAACAGACGACGTACGACGCGGTCCTCGGCGAGCTGCGCGCCGGACGCAAGCGCAGCCACTGGGTGTGGTGGATCTTCCCGCAGCTGCGCGGCCTGGGGCACAGCCCCAACGCCGAGCACTACGGCATCGCCGATGCGCAGGAGGCGCGGGAGTACGCCGCCGATCCGGTGCTCGGCTCGCGCCTGGCCGAGTGCGTGCGTCTCGTGGCCGCCGCCGGCGAGCCGCCGGAGCAGGTGCTCGGGCCGGTCGACGCGATGAAGCTGCGCTCGTGCCTCACGCTCTTCGCCCGCGCGGCCGACGACCCGCAGCCCTATGTCGAGGCACTCGCCACGCTCTACGGGGGCGAGCCGGACCCGGCCACGCTGCGGATGCTGGGGGAGGAGTCATGACCGAGCTCCACGACCTCACCGCGCTGGAGCAGGGCGAGCTCGTGCGCCGTTGCGAGGTCTCGCCGGCCGAGCTCGCCGAGCACTACCTCGAGCGGATCGAGAACCTCGACAACGGCTCGTCACAGCCGCTGGGCGCGTTCGTCACCGTCACCCGCGACCGCGCGCTGGAGCGCGCCCATGCGCTGGCGCTGCGCCCGGCCGGCGACTGCCCGCTATGGGGCGTCCCGACGGCGATCAAGGACCTCAGTCTCACCGCCGGCGTGCGCACCACCTTCGGCTCGGCCGCGTACGCCGATAACGTGCCCCAGGTCTCCGACAACGTGACCACCTCCATCGAGGCGGCCGGGATGGTCAGCCTCGGCAAGACCAACACCCCCGAGTTCGGCTCGCCGTGCTACACCGAGCCCGACGTCGCGCCGCCCGCCGTGACGCCGTGGGACCGCCGCCACATCGCGGGGGGCTCCTCCGGCGGAGCCGCGGCCGCCGTCGCGGCCGGCCTCGTCCCCGTGGCGCAGGGCTCCGACGGTGGCGGCTCGATCCGGATCCCCGCCTCATGTTGCGGGCTCGTCGGCCTGAAGCCGACCCGGGGCAGGGTCTCGGGCTCCCCGCTGTACGGCGACCCCGTCGGTCTGTCCACCCCCGGCTCCCTGGCCCGCACCGTCCGGGACGCCGCGGCCCTGCTGGACGTGCTCGCCGGCCGTCGGGCCGGCGACCCGTTCTGGGCGCCGGCCCCGGCCGGGACGTTCCTGGAGGCGTGCGAGCAGCCCCCCGGCCGGCTGCGCATCGCCCGGTTCGTGGAGCCGATCATCGCCGACGTCCCGGTGCATCCGGAGTGTGCGCGCGCCTATGAGGACGCCTCGGCTCTGCTCGAGCAGTTGGGGCACGAGGTCGTCGACGTACCGGTGCCGCTGCCGCCGGAGGCGGTGCCGGTCTTCGAGACCTGCTGGGCGGTCCTCACCGCCCTGTCGGTGACGCCGCTGCCGCCGGAGCGGCGTGCCCTCATCCGGCCCCTCACCCGGTGGCTGACCGAGCGCGGTGAGGTGGTGTCGGGACCGGAGTTCGGGCTCGCGATCGCGGCAATGCGTCGGTTCGCCGCGGGAGCGCTGGAGGCGCTCGCTCCGTACGACGCCGTCCTCACCCCGACCGTGGCCACGCCGCCGCCGCTCGTCGGTGAGCTGCGCGACGACGCGGATCCGGCGGCGGACTTCGAGGCGCAGAAGCGGTTCACCCCATGGACGAGCGCCTGGAACGTCACCGGGATGCCGGCCGTGTCGCTGCCGCTGCATCAGAGCGTCGCCGGCCTGCCGGTGGGTGTCATGCTCGCCGCCCGGCCGGGGGAGGAGCAGCTGCTGCTGTCGCTGGCCGCCCAGATCGAGGAGGCGGCCCCGTGGCATGCGCGCCGGCCAGCCCACTGGTGAGCGCTACGCCCTGACGGTGCGCGAGCGGCCGGTCGCCTTCGCGCGGTAGAGGGCCCTGTCGGCCAGGTCCAGCAGCTCGGGGATGCTCGCCCCGTCGGACACCACGACCAGACCCATGCTGACCGTCGGGACGCGGCCGTCGGCAAGGTGGACCGCGCCCTGGAAGTCGGCGATCATCGCGTCCAGGCGTCGCTCGGCGTCAGCGAGGTCGCGAGCGGTGAACAGCATCGCGAACTCCTCACCACCGATCCGGCCGCACACCGCATCGGGGCCGAGCTCGCCACCGGCAGCGAGGCCGAACGCGCGGAGCACTGCATCCCCGGTGGCATGGCCCAGCTCGTCGTTGACCTTCTTGAAGTGATCGAGGTCAGCCATCGCCAGCACCACGATGCGGCCCGCACGGGCGAGCCTCAGCCTGGCGGACTCCGCCTCGGAGCGGAACTCCTGGGCCCGCAGCAGGCCGGTGAGGCCGTCGTACACGGCGCGGTGGCGCAGGTCGCGCAACTGCTGCTGGGTGCTGAGGGAGGACATGCTGAACGAGACGATCACCAGCTGGACGATCAACACCATCGTGGTGGGCACGGAGCCCAACGTCTGCACGAACACGTGGCTGTGCCGTCCGGCCGCGACGAAGGCCACCGCTCTGGCGACGTAGAACGCGCCGAGCGCGACCGATCCGACGGCCAGGGCACGGGTGTGGGCCAGGAACGTCGCGTCGGGTACCCGGTCGGCGCTCGGTCGGCCGGCGACGACCAGCTCGACGGCGGTGACGCTGAACGCCGCCCCCATGAGGAGCAGGAACATCAATCCGCCGGACCAGGTGTCGTGGGCCGGGTCCCCCAGGGCGCCCGCGATGACGGACACCACTGGTGCGACGAGGAGGAACGGCCACCGCACCGACCTGGTCCGCAACGAGCGCGCGGCACACCAGGCGGCCTGCGCGCCCGCGACGCCGAACCCGTTGCCGAGCGGGTTGAGCACCCGCTGCGCCGCGGTCCCGTCCGCGAGGTAGCAGGCGCCCGAGACCAGGAACAGCAGCAGCGTGGCGGTCCACCAGCCGGAGAACGGTGCGCGGGTGGGGCGGTAGGCGGCGGTGAGGAAGAGCACCAGCAGGATCGCGGCGATGGCCGTGAAGACCACGCGGAGCGTCGCGACGTCCACGCCAGTTCCTCCGATCTCCGCCAGCTCTCGTGTGGAGGGTAGAGCCGTTACCCGCCGGCCCGCAGCCGGATGCTCACCTACGACGGCCGCCTGAACGACGTTCCGATTAAGGTTGTCGCGCCCCGTCGCCTCTCCATCGGCAGCGGTGGGCGGGATCCAAGACTGGGCGAGACGAGGGACTGCGATGCGCTACCGCCGCGAGGACATCGTCGCCCGCGCCCTGGAGGCGCTCGACACGTTCGGCCTGGCGGACCTGACCATGCGGCGCCTCGGCACCGAGTTGGGGGTGCAGCCCTCGGCGCTCTACCACCACTTCGCGAACAAGCAGTCGCTGCTGGCCGCGGTCGCCGACGAGGTCCTGGCCCGCGCCGCGTGGCCCTCGAGCGGGGAGTGGGTGGACCGTGTGGTCGCGATCTGCACCACCCTGCACGACCAGCTGCTGGGCTACCGGGACGGTGCGGAGCTGGTCGCCACCGTGCACTCCTTCGGACTAGGAGCGCGGCTGCCGGTGACGTTGCTGACGCAGGCGCTGGAGGAGGGTGGCATCGGCGTGCTGACCCCGACGTCGGTGCGCACGCTGCTCCACTTCGTCTACGGCCACGCCGTCGATGAGCAGACGCACCTGCAGGCCGCGGCCGCGGGCGCGATCAGCGACGACCCGCGCGACGGCGACGACTTCGCGCTCGGACTCGGCATCGTCATCGCCGGCATCCAGGTCCTGCGCGCGGCGCGGGTGCCGTAGCGCTGCGACCTCAGGGCCGCAGCAGGACCTTCCCGGAGCGTCCCGGCTCTGCGTTCGCCGCAGCGGCCTCGCGGACCTCGTCGAACGAGCGGATCGAGTCGACCGGAAGCGTCAGCGACCCGTCGCCGATGCGGTCGATGAGCTCGGTGAACAGGGTCAGCCGCTGGTCGGCCGGCATCGTGCGGCTGACCACGCTGCCCCAGAACCCGCGGATCGTCGCCTGCTTGAAGATCACGTCGCCCGACGCGATCTCCATCGTCGGTGACTGCATCGCGCCGAAGACGACGAGCGTGCCGTTCTCCGCGAGCAGGGAGACCACCTCGCCGCTGGCCCGGCCGCCGACGGAGTCGACGCCGACCTTGATCGGTGCCCCGCCCGTGATCTCCTGGACCCGGTCCGCCCACGCGCCGTCGTCGGTGGCGACGACCCGGTCGATGCCTTGGCCGGCGAGCTCCTCGACGGCCGCGGCCCGGCGTACCAGCCCGACGACGTTGAGACCGCGGGCGGCACCGAGCTGGGCGACCATGCGGCCCACCGCGCCGTTCGCGGCGTTCTGCACCATCCAGTCCCCGGCTTGCAGGTCCAGCGAGGCCAGCAGGCTGATCGCGCTGAACGGCATGGAGACGAGCTGGGCAGCGGCCTCGTCCGGGACATCCTCCGGCACGGGCACCAGCGCGGTCGCCGGCGCGACGAACTGCTCCGCCCAGGCCCCGAACGTCCCGCCCGTGGCCACCCGCTGCCCGACGGTGAGATGGTCGACGCCCGCGCCGAGTGCCTCCACGACACCCACCGCCTCGGTCCCGGCGCGCGCGGGCAGCTCGGGCTTGAAGCCGTAGGAGCCGCGCACCGTCCACAGGTCGTGGTTGTGGATGGCCGCCAGGAGGGTGCGGACCCGCACCTCGCCCGGGCCGGGCTCAGGAGTCGGGACGTCCTCGACGCCGAGGACCTCCGCAGGGTCGCCGAACTGGTGATGGATGACCGCACGCATGAGGCCAGCATGACGCCACGCGCAAGTGCCGGGGCCCGCGGGGGGCGCTGTGCACGTCTGCCGTGTGACGCTCGCCTCAGCGCTCGGAGGCGGCGGCGCGCGCCGTGACGCTGCCGGCGAACCACGCCGGTGCCTGGTCTCGGAACGTCTCCGGTGCCAGCGTGCCGGCACCCGCGGGGATCACCGCCAGCAGCGGTACGCCGGAGGTCCGCGGCAGCTCGTCACGGTTGCACGACTCGGCCAGGTCCGGCGTCGCGGGCCACGAGCCGATCACCAGCCCGGCAGGCTCGATCCCGCGCCCGCGCAGCGCGCCGACGGTGAGCTCGGTGTGGTTGAGCGTGCCCAGCCCGGCTGCGCAGACCAGGACGACGTCGGCCGCGGTGGCGGCCGCGAGGTCTAGCAGGGTGCCGCCGTCGGTGTCGAGCCGGACCAGCAGGCCGCCGGCGCCCTCGACGATGATCCGGTCGTGGTCGCCTGATGCGGCGAGGGCGCGGATGCGCTCGGCGTACTCACCCACGGGTGGGATCTCCACGCCCGCGCGGCGGGCGGCCGTGTCAGGTGCCAGCGGCTCCTCGAGCGTCGTCCACTCCTGCACCTGGCAGCCGGTCAGCCGGTGTACCTCGCGGGCGTCGCTGTCGCCGTCGATCGTGCCGGTCTGCGCCGGCTTGACCACCAGGACCCGCTCTCCGGCGGCGAGGGCGCGGGCGGCGAGCGCCGCCGTGACGACGGTCTTGCCGACGCCGGTGTTCGTGCCGGTCACCACCGTGATCGCGGTGTTGCTCATGTCTGCTCCTTCGTCACCCGCAAGATGACCTCGACCGCTCTCGCCCAGTCCTCGTCCTCGACGCCGGCGCTGACCGTCACGCGCAGCCGCGAGACGCCGTCCGGCACCGACGGCGGCCGGAAGCAGCCCACCCGCACGCCCTCGGCCGCGCACGCCGCCGCGGCCCCGACCGCCGACTGCGGCGAGGGCATCGGCACCGAGAGCACCGCCCCGTCCGGAGCCGGTACGCCGAGCAGCCCGGCCAGCTCCTCGATCCGCCGCCGGATGGTCGCGGGCAGCTCGGGGTGCCGGCCGACGAGCTCGGTGGCCGCGAGGGCCGCCGCCGCGGAGGCCGGTGCCAGGCCGGTGTCGAAGATGAACGGCCGAGCCCTGTTGACCAGGTGCTCGATCACCGCCGGCGAGCCCAGCACGGCACCGCCCTGGCTGCCGAGCGCCTTGGAGAGGGTCGCAGTCACGACGACATGCGGCAGGCCGGCCAGGCCCTCGCGCGCCACCAGGCCGCGGCCATGGACGCCGAGGCCGTGCGCCTCGTCGACCACCAGGAGGGCGCCGTACTCCTGGCACGCGGCGGCCAGCTCGCGCAGCGGTGCGGCGTCGCCCAGCACGGAGTAGATCGACTCGACCAGCACGAGGGTGCGCACGCCGCTCGGGGCTTCGGCTGCGAGCGCGCGGCGTACCGCCTCGGCGTCGTTGTGGGGCACCACGCTCACCTGTGCTCGCGACAGCCTGGCGGCGTCGATGAGCGAGGCATGTACGTGCGCGTCGGAGATGATCCGGGTGTCCGGGCCGGCCAGAGCCGTCACGACGCCGAGGTTGGCGTGATAGCCGGTGGAGAAGACCAGCGCCGCCGGCTGCCGCATGAGCTCGGCCAGCGCGCGCTCGAGCTGGGCGTGCAGCGCCAGCGTGCCGGTCACCAGGCGCGATGCCCCGGAGCCGCCGCCCCAGGTCAGCGCCGCGTCCGCGGCGGCCTGGCGCACGTGAGGGTGCTGGGAGAGGCCGAGATAGTCGTTGCCGGCGAGGTCGATGACAGCCTCACCCGAACCCCGTGGATGCAACGCACGGGTCAGACCGGCCGCCTCGCGCGTGCGTGCCTCGTCGGCGAGCCACTGCTCCCAGGGGTTGGTCGTCGGCTCCGTCATGCCACCTCCACCGCTCGGGCGATCGCGTGCGTGATCGTCTCGACGTCCTCGGTCGCGCAGGCGTAGGGCGGCATGGTGTAGACGAGATCGCGGAAGGGCCGCAACCACACCCCGGCGTCGAGCGCCGCCTCGGTGGCCTTCGGCACGTCGACGGGATGGTCGAACTGCACCACCCCGACCGCTCCGAGGATCCGTACGTCGGCCACGCCCGGCGCGCGCCGCAGCGGCTCCAGGCCGGTCTGCAGCGCGGTGTTGATGCGCTCCACGTCCGCGTGCCAGTCGCGGGTCTCGAGCAGCTCGAGGCTGGCGACGGCGACGGCGCACGCCAGCGGGTTGCCCATGAACGTCGGGCCGTGCATCAGGACGCCGGACTCGCTGGCGGAGATGCCCCGGCCGATCGCCTCGGTGGTGAGCACCGCTGCCAGGGTCAGGTAGCCGCCGGTGAGGGCCTTGCCGAGGCACAGGATGTCGGGGGTGACCAGCTCGGAGACGAAAAGGTGGCCGGTGCGCCCGAACCCGGTGGCGATCTCGTCGAAGATCAGCACCAGGTCGGCGTCGTCGGCGATCTCGCGCAGCACCGCCAGGCACGCGGCGTCGTACGGCCACATGCCGCCGGCGCCCTGGAGCAGCGGCTCCACGATGATCCCGGCCAACTCGATCCGATGCCGCTCCACGAGCGCCCGCACGCCGTCGGCCCACGCCTGCAGCTCGGCCGGCCCGGCGCCGGGAGCCGGCGGTCGATCGGCGAAGACGTGCGGCGGCAGCAGGTCGCCCCACATCGCGTGCATGCCGCCGTCGGGGTCGGTGACCGACATCGGGTGGAACGTGTCGCCGTGGTAGCCGCCGCGCAGCGACAGGAACCGCCGGCTGGTGGGTCGGCCCTTCCCGCGCTGGAACTGCAGCGCCATCTTCATCGCGACCTCGACCGACACCGAGCCGGAGTCGGCCAGGAAGACCTTGTCCAGCCCGGCCGGCGTCATCGCGACCAGTCGCTGGGCCAGCCGGATGGCCGGCTCGTGGGTCAGGCCGCCGAACATCACGTGCGCCATCTGCTCGGTCTGGCGCAGCAGCGCCGCGTCCAGCTCCGGCACGCGGTAGCCGTGCACCGCCGCCCACCAGGAGGACATCCCGTCGATGACCTCACGCTCGACGGAACGTGCGCCGACTCCGGTGGTCGAGCCGGCTCCGGTGGTCGAGCCTGCTCCGGTGGTCGAGCCTGCTCCGGTGGTCGAGCCTGCTCCGGTGGTCGAGCCTGTCGAGACCCGCAGGCGTACGCCGGAGGCTCCGGTCACCAGCCGCACCGGGGCCGGCTCGGTCATCGAGGTGTAGGGATGCCAGAGATGCTCGCGGTCGTAGGCGAGCAGCGCCTCGACGTGCTCGGGCTCCAAGGCATCCGGCTGTGGCATGGCTAGGCGTTCGCCGGGACCTCGGTGCCGGCGCCCCGACGGCGCAGGACCGGCTTGGTCTCGACAGGCTCGACCACCGGTGAGGAGGGCTCGACCACCGGAGACGGCTCGAGCTCCGCGGAGGGCTCGAGCACCGGGGAGGTCTCGGCGGCCGGAGCGGCGTGCGAGCAGCCGCCGCAGCCGTCGCCGCAGCCCGTGCCGCCGGCGGACCCGCACGGGGTGGCCGCGGCGTGGGCGCGGTGCGTGATCCCGGCGCGGTGGCTGGCGATCAGCTCGTCGAAGGCGCTCTGGTCCATGCCGAGGATGGAGAAGCCGTTGTCGCGCAGCATCTCGAGGTCGGTGAGCGCGTCCTGGCCCTCGGAAGTGAGGTAGTCGCCGAGGAAGATCGAGTTCGCGACGTGCAGGGCGGTGGCCTGCATCGAACGCAGGTGCATCTCGCGGCCGCCGGCGATGCGGATCTCCTTGTCGGGGCACACGAAGCGCGCCATCGCCAGGATCTTCACGCAGCGGGTGGGGGAGAGCTCCCAGGTGTTCTCGTACGGCGTGCCGTCGAACGGCATCAGGAAGTTCACCGGGATCGAGTCGGCATCGAGCTCCTTCAGCGCGAACAGCGCCTCCACCAGCTGCTCGTCGGTCTCACCGAGACCGGCGATCAGGCCGGAGCAGGGGGACAGCCCGGCCGACTTGGCCTTGCCGATGGTCGCGACGCGGTCCTCATAGGTGTGCGTCTGCACGATGTTGTCGTGGTGCGACTCGGCGGTGTTGATGTTGTGGTTGTAGGCGTCGACGCCGGCGGCCTTGAGGCGCTCGGCCTGGCCGTCCTTGAGCAGGCCGAGGCAGGCGCAGACCTCGACGCCGTCGTACTCCTCCTTGAGTGCCTCGGTCATCTCCACGACCTTGTCGATGTCACGGTCGGAGGGGCCGCGGCCGGAGGAGACCATGCACACGCGCGTCGCGCCGCCCTGGAGGCCGGCGCCGGCCTGCTTCAGGGTCTCCTCCTTGGACAGGTAGGAGTACTTCAGGATGGGGGCCTGGGAGCCGATCGCCTGGCTGCAGTAGTTGCAGTTCTCCGGGCACAGGCCGGACTTCAGGTTGACCAGGTAGTTGACCTTGACGGTGTTGCCGAAGTGCTGCCGGCGAAGGCGCCCGGCCGCAGCGACCACGCCCATCAGCTCGGCGTCGTCGGCCCGCAGGACCGCCAGCGCGTCCTCGGGTGTGGCGCTGCCGCCGGCGAGGATCGTGTCGGCGAGCTGGTCGAAGCTGGTCATGGCGGCCCCTTGTCGTCGTCCTGAACGGCGTTCAGGTTAGCGCATCGGTCAACCGAGCCAGATGATCAGATGCCACGCGGTCCCCGGCGCGGCGTGCACGGTCAGCCGGGTGTCGGCGCGCGAGAAGGTCGCGGCCGAGGTGTAGAACGCGTTCGCGTGGCAGCCCGCGACGGTGAGGAAGGACGTGGCTCGCCTGTCGGTGATCGAGGCGCCGGCGCTTCCGCGGCAGGTCAGGCCGACCGTGAGCCGCCGGTGCGCGCGCCACGGCCCGACCGTGACCTTGCGGGTCCCGGTGCCGGTCCGGTCCACGACTTCGGCGCCGCGCGGAGTGGCGAAGTCCGACGGCGGCGCCGACCGCAACGACGACGTGGTCGGCGCGGCCGCGGTGCTGGTCGCCGCCTGCGGCGGCATGCTCGTCCGGTGCATTGCCGCGTCGCCTGTCGGTTCCGCGGGTTGTCCGGCGCCGCATGCTGCGAGGAATGCCATGAGGCCCAAGCCGGCAATGGTCCGAAGGATCTTGGCTCTCATGGGTGGTAGGAGTAGCACGAGGCGCTCCAGAGTGCCGGCTGATGGTCGGGGCACCTTCCAGGACCGCCAGCGCGTCCTCGCGTGTCGCGCATGGGGCTCACTCTGTCGTGGCCAGCTTCCGCAGGGCGTCGTCGGTGAGCCGGTTGACGGTCCACTCCTCCATCGGGACCGCGCCCAGCGAGCGGTAGAACCCGATCGCCGGCTCGTTCCAGTCGAGCACGGCCCACTCGAGCCGAGCCAGGCCACGGTCGACACACTCGCGCGCGAGCGCTCGCAGCAGTCGCTTGCCCAGGCCGGTGCCGCGGGCGGCGGGACTCACATAGAGGTCCTCGAGGTAGATCCCGTGAACGCCACGCCACGTCGAGAAGCTGAGGAACCACAGCGCCATCCCGACGACCTCGCCATCGACCTCGGCCACGTGGCCGAAGACGGCGGGCGCCTCCCCGAACAGCGCCTCGTGGAGCTGCGTCTCGGTGAGGTGGCACTCCTCTGGTGCCTTCTCGTAGTCGGCGAGCTCGCGGACGAGCCCCACCACTGCGGGCACGTCATCGGGCTGGATGCGGCGGATGCTCGGGTCGCTCATGCTAGCCATTCTCGCGGTCCGCGCCGAGCGGCCGAACGAATATTCATTCGGCCCGGGCGGCGAGGCGAGGAGCGGCGAGGAGCCGCTCGCACTCGGCGACGAGTGCGGCGCGCAGCGGGGCGGCGCGGTCGGCGAAGACGCGCTGCGCGGCGGCGTACTCCTGCTTGCCCTCGGGCGTCTCGATCCGCACCGGCGTCCACGGCTCCCCGGTCGGGTCGAGGACGACGCCGGAGAGGTCGTACGGCGCCGCGCGCATGTCCATGATCCGGATGTCCCACGCCAGCTCGAAGCAGTCCGCCACCAGGTCGGAGCCGATCAGCGGCCACAACCGGAAGGCGTGCTTGTAGAGGTCCATGCCGGCGTGGAGGCACCCAGGCTGCTCGAAGTCGGTGCGGTCGTCGCGGCCCGGTCGCAGGGTGTTGAGCGGCGCGGCGTCGGGGGTGAAGAAGCGGTAGGCGTCGAAGTGCGAACACCGGATGCGGTGCGACTCGACCACGGCGTCGGTGCCCTCGCCGCCCAGCCGCAGGGGACGCGGGTGCCGGGTCGCCGACGAGCGGTAGACCATCGCCCACTCGTGCAGCCCGAAGCAGCCCAGGTTCGGCGCACGCGAGGCCGTGGCGCGCAGCAGGCGCAGCAGCGTCTGCACCAGCACCTGCTTGTCGGTCGGGAGCGTCGGTGACGCCGGCGTCCAGCGCAGGAGCTGGGCGGGCCGGAAGGAGTAGTAGGTGAACAGGAAGTCGTGCACCGGATGAGCCGCCCGGGCCGCCCGGCGCGCGACATGCGGCTCGACGTAGGGCAGCAGCCTCGCCCGGTGAGCGGCGGTGCGCTCATCGATGTCGAGTGCGGCGCCGTCCACCGCCCCAGGGTAGGCCGCGCCCGACGCACCCTCGCAACCACCCGGCAGTCGCCTGGACCCCCGACGGGTAGATTCCCGACGACCTACCGTGGCGCCCGCCACGAACCCGGTCCGAGCGCCCTGACCTGGCGCTGGGAGGAGTGCCCATGACGAGCCTGTCCGACTTCGACGCCGTCCGCCTCGACGGCACCGAGGAGCAGCTGAGCCGCTACGCCGGCAAGGTCGTGCTGGTCGTCAACACAGCCTCGCGTTGCGGCTTCACCCCGCAACTCGGGGGATTGGAGACGCTCTGGCAGACCTACCGGGACCGGGGCCTGGTCGTGCTCGGGTTCCCGTGCAACCAGTTCGGTGGACAGGAGCCGGGTGACGAGCAGCGGATCGGGGAGTTCTGCCACCGGACCTTCGGCGTGACGTTCCCGATGTTCGCCAAGATCGACGTGAACGGCCCTGGCGCCCACCCGCTCTACCGGTGGATGCGCGCCGAGGCGCGCGGCGCGCTCGGGTCCAAGGTGCGGTGGAACTTCACCAAGTTCCTCCTCGACTCGCAGGGGCAGGTCGTGCGTCGCTTCGGCTCGATGACGGCGCCGGAGCGCATCGCGCCGGCGATCGAGCGCCTCCTGCCCACCACCTGAGCACCACCTGAGCACCACCTGAGCACCACCTGCGCGCCGCCGCTGCGCATGCATGCGCGCCGCTTCGGGCGGATACCCGTACCCGCATGGTGCACGCGCGCATCGAGGACCCGTGGGGACAGCGCACGCCCTACGGTCCGGGAGAGCCGTGGCCGTCCCGCGTCGACCTGCAGCTGGCCGACGGCGTGGGCGAGGACGATGTCGAGCGCTGGGTCCAGGCCGCCTCGTTGCTGCACTCCAACGGCGACGCGATGGACATCGCCGTCAAGGACGGTCGCATCGTCGGCGTCCGCGGCCGCGAGGACGACCGGGTCAACCGGGGTCGGCTCGGGCCCAAGGACCTGTTCGGCTGGCAGGCCAACAACAGCCCCGACCGGCTGACCCGGCCGATGGTGCGCCGCGACGGCATCCTGGTCGAGACCGACTGGGACATCGCGATGGCGACCGTCGTGGACCGGATGCGAGGGGTGCTCGACATCCACGGGCCCGGTGGCGTCGGGTTCTACACCACCGGCCAGCTGTTCCTGGAGGAGAGCTACACGCTGGCGGTCCTCGCCCACGGCGGGATCGGTACGGCGCACGTCGACGGCAACACCCGGCTCTGTACGGCGACCGCCGGCGAGGCGCTCAAGGAGTCCTTCGGCTGCGACGGCCAGCCCGGGTCCTACGACGACGTGGACCACGCCGACGTGATCGCCCTCTTCGGCCACAACGTCGCGGCCACCCAGACGGTGCTGTGGGCGCGGATCCTCGACCGGCTCGCCGGCCCCGAGCCGCCGAAGATCATCTGCGTCGACCCGCGCCGCACCCCTGTCGCGGAGCGGGCCACCGTCCATCTCGCCCCGCGACCGGGGACGAACCTGATGCTGATGAACGCGCTCCTCCACGAGCTCATCGAGAAGGACTGGGTCGACCACGCCTACCTCGAGCAGCACGCGGTCGGCTTCGAGGAGCTGGCCAAGGAGGTGGCGGGCGTCACGCCGGAGCAGGCGGCCCAGGTGTGCGACGTCGACCCCGCCGACATCCGCGAGGCGGCCCGGCTGATCGGCACGGCGCAGCGGCTGCTGTCGACGGTGCTGCAGGGGTTCTACCAGTCACACCAGGCGACCGCCTCCGCCGTACAGGTCAACAACCTGCACCTGCTGCGCGGCATGCTCGGCCGGCCCGGGTGCGGGGTGCTGCAGATGAACGGCCAGCCCACGGCCGAGAACACCCGGGAGACGGGCGCGGACGGCGACCTGCCCGGCTTCCGCAACTGGGCCAACGACAGCCACGTCGAGGAGCTCGCCCGGATCTGGAACGTCGAGCCCGACCGCATCCCCCACTACGGCCCGCCGACCCACCTGATGCAGATGATGCGGTACGCCGAGGAGGGCTCGCTCCGGCTCCTCTACATCACCGCCACCAACCCGGCGGTCTCGCTGCCGGAGCTGCAGCGGATCAGGGACGTGCTGCGGCAGGAGCGGCTGTTCGTGGTGGTGCAGGACCTCTTCCTGACCGAGACGGCGCAGTTGGCCGACGTCGTGCTCCCCGGCGCCACCTGGGGGGAGAAGACCGGCACGTTCACCAATGCCGACCGGACCGTGCACCTGAGCGAGAAGGCCGTCGACCCGCCCGGCGAGGCCCGGTCGGACCTCGACATCCTCCTCGACCTGGCCCGTGGGCTCGACCTCAAGGACGAGGACGGCGGCCCCCTCATCACCTGGTCGACGCCGGAGGAGGCCTACGCCGCGTGGCAGCGCTGCAGCGCCGGCCGACCGTGCGACTACACGGCGATCTCCTACGAGCGGCTCCGTGGCGGCGGCGTCCAGTGGCCCGACGCCACCCCGCGGCTGTACGCCGACGGCACCTTCTGGGCGGCGCCGGACGTCTGCGAGAGCTACGGCAAGGACCTGGAGACCGGCACGCCCGTGGAGCCGGTCGAGTACCGCTCGCTCAACCCCGACGGCAAGGCGATCATCAAGGCCGCGCGCTACCACCCGGCCCACGAGCGTCCCTCGGAGGAGTTCCCGCTCCAGCTCATCACCGGTCGCACCGTCTACCACTTCCACACCCGCACCAAGACCGCCCGCGCCCCCGAGCTCCAGGCCGCCGCGCCCGAGGTGTGGGTGGAGGTCTCGGCCGAGGACGCCGAGCGCAACGGCTGGTCCGACGGCGACCTGCTGCGGATCACCACGCCCCGCGGTGCGGTGGTCGCCGCCGCGCGCATCGGCGGGATCCGGCCCGGTGTGGTGTTCCTGCCGTTCCACTACGGCTACTGGGACGAGCCGGGAGGCAGCGGGCCGGATGAATCCGGGGGCCGCGCGGCGAACGAGCTGACCATCACCGACTGGGATCCGGCCTCCAAGCAGCCGATCTACAAGACGGCGGCCTGCGCGGTCGACCGGGTGGACGGAGCCGTGCGATGAACCGGATCGACGGCCTCCTGCGCGACCTGCACGCGGCCGAGAGCGACCTCGCCACCCTCCTGCTCCACGTCTCCGACCGACACCGTGCCGAGCACGAGGTCTTCCACGTCGCCCGTGACCTCGCCGCCTGGTCCGAGGAGCACATCCGTCAGCTCGCCGTCGTCGGCAGAGGTCGTGGACTCTCCCTCGACCCGGAGCATGCCGAGGACGACACCGTCCTGGCGCGGCTGCGACAGCGGACGGGTGAGCTCCTCGGCCGCCGCTCCGAGGCAGGGTTGCTGCTCCTCGCCGACCTGCGCGAGGTGCACGTGAAGGCGGCCGGCGTATCGGTCGACTGGGTGATGCTCGGACAGGTCGCCCAGGCCGTGCGCGACCACGAGCTCCTCGAGCTCACCAGTCGCTGCCATCCCCAGACGCTGCGGCAGCTGCGCTGGGCCAACGCCACCATCAAGGTGGCCGCCCCGCAGATCCTCAGCGGCTGAGGCATGACCGGCCCCGGGACGTGTCGGCGTACTCGATAGGCTCGGCGGGTGCGCATCGCCCGCTTCACCACAGGAGACGAGCCGCTCTTCGGCATCGTGACCGGCGACCTGGACGAGTTCGGTCAGCCCGACCCCGACGCCCAGGTCGTCGCGCTCGCCGGGGACCCGCTCTACGCCGGGATCAACCCGCTGGACCAGACCCACCGGCTCGCCGACGTCAGGCTGCTGGCGCCGGTGATCCCGCGCAGCAAGGTGGTCGCGATCGGCAAGAACTACGCCGATCACATCGCCGAGATGAAGGACCTGACCGGCGACGCCCCCACCGAGCCGTTGTTCTTCCTCAAGCCGAACACCTCGGTGATCGGCCCCGGCGACGCGATCGTGTACCCGCCCCAGTCGCAGAACGTCCACTTCGAGGGCGAGCTCGCCATCGTCATCGGCCGGATCTGCAAGGACGTCCCGGCCGAGCGGGCCGCGGACGTCATCTACGGCTGGACGATCGCCAACGACGTCTCGGCCCGCGACCTGCAGGTCTCCGACGGGCAGTGGAGTCGCGCCAAGGGCTTCGATACGTTCTGCCCGCTGGGGCCCTGGATCGAGACCGAGTTGACGCTCGAGGACGTGAAGACCGGGCTGCGGGTGCAGACGTTCCTCGACGGCGACCTGAAGCAGGACGGCACGACCAGCGACCTGATCTTCGACGTACCGGCCATCATCAGCCACGTCACCTCCGCGATGACGCTGCTTCCCGGCGACGTCATCCTGACCGGTACGCCGGCCGGCGTCGGCGCGATGCAGCCCGGCCAGGAGGTCGAGATCTCCATCGAGCGCCTGGGCGCCCTGACCAACACCGTGGTGAAGAAATGAGTAATGACGTGGTCTCGACAGGCTCGACCTCCGGTGCCGGCTCGACCCCCGGTGCCGTCCGGGTCCGGATGGCGCCCTCGCCGACCGGCAGCCCGCACGTCGGCCTGGTCCGCACGGCCCTGTTCAACTGGGCCTTCGCCCGCCATCACGGCGGCACGTTCGTCTTCCGGATCGAGGACACCGACAAGGCCCGCAACACCGAGGAGTCCTACCAGGGCATCTTGGAGCTGATGCGCTGGCTCGGCCTCGACTGGGACGAGGGCGTCGAGGTCGGCGGTCCCTACGGTCCCTACCGGCAGTCGGAGAGCGACGAGATCTACCGCGACGCCCTGACCCGGCTGCGCGGCACCTCCTCGGTCTATGACTGCTACTGCACCACCGAGGAGGTCGACGCGCGCCGCAAGGCGTCCGGCTCCAAGGTGATGGGCTACGACAACTTCTGCCGCGACCTCACCTCCGCGCAGGTGGCGGCCTTCGAGGCCGACGGCCGTCAGCCGGTGCCGCGGTTCCGGATGCCCGCGGGCTCCATCACCTGGACCGACCTGGTCCGCGGCGAGGTGACGTTCGAGACCGAGCATGTGCCCGACTACGCGCTCGCCCGCTCCAACGGCGACCCGCTGTACACGCTCACGGCGCCGGTCGACG
>Ga0209796_10000229_pt1 | contig 54528 bp, 55 predicted proteins | sample AgamicOrSfrz_FD_187167 | JGI IMG/M metagenome (GOLD analysis project Ga0209796, IMG submission 187167) | Agave microbial communities from Guanajuato, Mexico - Or.Sf.rz (SPAdes) (version 2) | ecosystem: Host-associated > Plants > Phyllosphere > Phylloplane/Leaf | place: Guanajuato, Mexico...
GCACGCGGTTGCAGTCCGGACCGCGGTGGGAGGCCACGACGCCGGAGTCGCGCAACAGCGCGGTGAGGTTGGCCGCGGAGGCCGCCTGACCGGGGTGCGGCCGGATCGCCTGCAGCTCCGCGGCGAAGACGCGGTCGGTGCCGAGCTGACCCTCCACCGACATGGCGGCCGCGATGTCGGCGACCTTGAGCAGGTCGGTGAGGTCGTCGATCGCGAGCACCAGCATGCCGAGCATGCCGTCGGTGCCGTTGATGAGGGCCAGACCCTCCTTCTCCTGCAGCTGGACCGGCGCCAGAGCGGCGGCGGCGAGCGCGGAGGCGGCGTCGGTCAGCTCCCCGTCGCGGGTGCGGACCGGACCCTCACCCATCAACGCGAGGGCGCAGTGGGCGAGCGGGGCCAGGTCGCCGGAGCACCCCAGCGAGCCGTACTCGTGCACCACCGGGGTGATGCCGTGGGTCAGCAGAGCCGCGAGCAGCTCCGCGGTCTCCCGGCGTACGCCGGTGTGGCCGGTGGCGAGCGTGGACAGCCGCAGCAGCATCAGGGCCCGGACCACCTCCCGCTCGACCTCGGGACCGGAGCCGGCCGCGTGCGAGCGCACCAGCGAGCGCTGCAGCTGGGCGCGCATCCCGGTGGGGATGTGGCGAGTGGCGAGGGCGCCGAACCCGGTGGAGACGCCGTACGTCGGCGTGGGGGAGGCGGCGAGCCTCTCCACGACCTCCCGCGCCGCGTCGATGGCGGCCAGCGCCTCGTCGGTGAGGGTGACGGTGGCATCGTGGCGGGCGACCGCGACGACGTCTGCGAAGGTGACGGGTCCGACCCCGAGCGCTACATGTTCGGCCATGCCTCCATTGGACGCCCACCGCCGCCGTCCCGCCATCCTCCGCCACGGGTATCCGTCTCGGATCCGAGACGGACCACGCGTCTGCCATCCGAGACGGCACGGCCGCGCTGTGCGAGGCTCGCTGCATGAGCCAGGTCCCGGCCGCCACCCGCACGCTGCGGGTGCTGAGGTTCCTCGCGGCCCAGGCGAACCCGGTCCCGATCGAGGCGATCATGCGCGCGTGCGACCTGCCGCGCAGTACGGCGTACCACCTGGTCAACGCCATGATCGAGGAGGGCTTCGTCGTGCACCTGCCCGAGGAGCGGCGCTACGGCCTCGGTGTCGGCGCCTTCGAGGTCGGCAGCGGCTACACCCGCCAGGGGCCGTTGCAGCGGATCGCGCGACGGCCGCTCGCCGACCTGGTCGATCGGGTCGGGCACAACGCCCACCTGGCGGTCCTGCACGGGCGCGACGTCCTCTACGTCGTCGAGGAGAGGGCGCCGGGGCGCCCGCCGCTGGTCACCGACGTCGGTGTGCGACTGCCGGCGCACCTGACCGCCAGTGGACGCGCGATCCTGGCCGAGCTGTCGCCCAGCCAGGTGCGCGCCCTCTATCCCGACCGGGCGGCGTTCACCGACCGCACCGGCCTCGGGCCGCAGTCGCCGACGGCACTGCGGACCGTGCTGGCCCAGACGCGCCGGCGCGGACATGCCGTCGAGGACGGCGAGGTGACGGTCGGGCTGCGCAGCATCGCGGTTCCGGTGCTCGATCACAACGGCCACCCCGTCGCCGGCATCGCGGTGACCTACCCCGTCGGCGAGGGGGCGGCGGCACCGCTTCCGACGGCGCTGCGCCGATGCGCCTCGCTGATCAGCCAGCGGCTCGGCGCCCGCCCGGCAGCGCAGCGGCCGTGACAGTGCAGCGGGGCGTGCGAGGACTATCCTTCGGGCAGCGTGGGCCCGACCGGCCCGCCGCTCCGACCGGATGACCGGATGACCGCCGAGGCCCGCATGAGTGTTCCGACCGTCGCGTCCCTGTGCGCCGCGCTCGGGCATCACCTCACTCCGGTGGCCGGCTTCACCGCGCCCGAGGCGGAGGTGACGGCTGTCCACGTCAGCGAGCTCGACGACCCGACCGCCTACCTCAGCGGTGGCGAGCTGCTGCTGACCACCGGCCTGGTCCTGCCGCACAGCCTGCTCGGTTGCCGGCGGTACGTCGGCCGGCTGGTCGAGGCGCGGGTCAGCGCCCTCGGCTACGGCCTGGGGCCGGTCACCCAGGCGGTACCCGAGCAGCTGGTGGCCGCCTGCCGCGACGCCGGCCTACCGCTGCTCGCCGTACCTGCCCCGACGCCTTTCACGATGATCTCCCGGGCCTATTGGAGCGCCCTGTCCCGCGCGACGGAGCAGGAGCTGGCCGATGCTGTCGCGGCCCACCGCGCGCTGGTGGAGGCCGCTGCGTCCGCCGACCCGGTCCCCGCCGTGCTGCGACGCCTCGCCGGTGTGCTCGGGGGGTGGGCTGCGCTGCTCGACGCGACCGGTGAGCTGGTCGATGCCCACCCGATCGCCTCGGCGGTGCACGCCGATGTGCTGCGGCTGGAGGTGACGCGGCTGGAGGCCGCCGGTGCCCGCTCCTCGGCGACCTTCACCGTCGCCGACGAGGTGCTGGCGGTCTTCCCGCTGGCCGTGGGCGGCCGCACCGTGGGCTATCTGGCTGCCGGGTCGCCGCGTCGGTTCGGCCCCGAGCAGCGGCGCGTCGTGGTGACCGCCGCCGCGCTGCTGAGCCTCGACACCGTGCGCGGCCAGCGCGACCGGTCGGTGGTGGAGGCGACCCGGCGCTGCGTCGCGCTGCTGCTCGACGCCGGGATGGGGGAGGCGGCCCGGCTCCTCGCCGCGCGCACCGGCAGTCCGGTGCCCCAGCATGATGCCTGCGTCCTGGCCTTCGAGGGGAGCGATCTGGACGCCCTCATCGAGGTGGTGTCCGCGTGGGCGCCGGATGCGCTGCTGGTCCGCACCGGCCCGGGGACGGCGTGGGCGGTGCTCGCCGCACACCATCCCGATGCTGCCGAGCTCGCCGAGCGCCTGCGCGGCCAGGACCGCACGGTCCGCGGGGTGCTGAGCGAGCCGGTCCCGCTCGAGCGCCTGGGCGCGGTGCGCTCGAGGCTTGCGCGGGCCGCCTCGACGCTGTCGGCCGGCGTGGTCGAGATCCCTCGCCGCATCTCGTCCTCGCAGATCGCTGAGGCCGTCGACCGGCTGACGGCCGGCGGCTCGCCCGACGTGGTCGAGGGGCTCGTCGCCTACCTGCGCCACCGCGGCCAGTGGGAGCAGGCCGCGCGGGCGCTGCAGCTGCACCGCAACACGCTGCGCTACCGGGTCGGGCGGGCGCGCGACCTGCTCGAGGTGGACCTCGACGACGCGGACGTCGCTGCCGAGCTCTGGCTGGCGCTGCGACGGCGCGGCCTGGCCTGAGGCTGCCCCAGGCCGCCCCGCCGGCCCGAGGAGGCCCTCGACGATCTGACGACTCCCGCGCTGGTTTCGTCCGATCGTCCATACCGGCGCGCGTGCTCACCTCCTAGCGTGGTGTCCAGAGCGGACCTGCACCCGTCCGGCGCCCTCCAAGGAGACCCTCATGTCGCTTCCCGTCCAGCAGCGCATCCTCAAGACCGCTATCCCCGGCCCCGAGTCGGTGCGCCTCCACCAGGAGCGCAGCCGCGCCTTCTCGGCCGGCTTCGGCATCACCCTGCCCGTCTTCGTCCAGGAGGCCGGCGGCGGCATCATCGTCGACGTCGACGGCAACCACCTGATCGACCTCGCCTCCGGCATCGCGGTCACCAGCGTCGGCGCCTCCCACCCCGAGGTCGTGGCGGCCGTGCAGGAGCAGGCGGAGCGGTTCACCCACACCTGCTTCATGGTCACCGAGTACGACGCCGCGGTGCAGGTCGCCGCGACGCTGAACCGGCTCACCCCGGGCGACCACGAGAAGCGCACCGGCCTGTTCACCACCGGGGCCGAGGCCGTGGAGAACGCGATCAAGATCGCCCGGACCTACACCGGGCGCGACGCCGTGGTCGTGCTCTCGCACGCCTACCACGGCCGCACGCTGCTGACGATGACCATGACCGCGAAGAACGTGCCCTACAAGGAGGGCTTCGGTCCGTTCGCCCCGGAGGTCTACCGGGTGCCCTCGCCGTACGTCTATCGGTGGACCGGCGCAGCGACCGACGAGGCCGAGATCGCCCAGGAGGCGTTCGACCAGCTCGTCGACGTGATCACCACCCAGATCGGCGCGCACAACGTCGCGGCGATCGTCGCCGAGCCGATCCAGGGCGAGGGCGGCTTCGTCGTCCTGCCGGACGGCTACCTCACCAAGGTCGCCGCCTTCGCGCGGGAGAACGGCATCGTCCTGGTCGCCGACGAGATCCAGGCGGGTCTGGGCCGCACCGGCGCCATGTTCGCGGTCGACCACGAGGGCGTGGTGCCGGACCTCATCACCACGGCGAAGGCGCTCGCCGGTGGGCTGCCGCTCTCGGCCGTCACCGGCCGCGCCGAGATCATGGACGCCGTCGCGCCCGGCGGCCTCGGCGGGACGTACGCCGGCAACCCGGTCGCCTGTGCGGCGGCCAACGCCGCCCTGGCCGTCATCGAGCGCGACGACCTCCCGGCGAAGGCGCGGCGCATCGAGGAGATCGCCAAGCCGCGCCTGGAGGCGCTCGCGGGTCCGCAGAGCTGGGTCGGCGACGTCCGCGGCCGCGGCGCGATGCTGGCCATGGAGTTCGTCCAGCCCGGGACCACGACCCCGGCCCCTGACGCTGCCAAGGCGGTGGCGGCCTACGCGAACACCCACGGCGTGCTGACGCTGACCTGCGGGACCTACGGCAACGTCATCCGGCTGCTGCCGCCCCTGGTCATCGGTGAGGACCTGCTCGAGGACGCCCTCCCCGTCCTCGAGGAGGGCGTGGCCTCCCTGTCATGACCACCACCAGCTACCGCCCCGTCGACGGCGACGTGGCCGGCACCGTCGAGGACTCCAGCACCGCGGAGGTCTCGGCGATCGTCGCACGGGCCGTCGCGGCCGCGCCCCACGTCGCCGCGACCAGTCCCGCGCAGCGACGCGAGTGGCTCGACCGCATCGCGGAGGCCGTCGAGGCGCGCGCCGAGGAGCTGGTCGCGCTGGCCGACACCGAGACCGGCCTGGGCGAGACCCGGCTGCGCGGAGAGCTCGGTCGCGTGGCCGCACAGCTGCGGTTCTACGGCGCCGTCGCCTGCGAGGGCTCCTACCTCGGCGTCACCCGCGACACCGCCACGCAGACCGCACCGGCGCTGGTTCGGGTCAACCAGCCGCTCGGACCGGTCGCCGTCTTCGGCGCCAGCAACTTCCCCTTCGCCTTCGGCGTGCTGGGCAACGACACCGCCTCGGCGCTCGCCGCCGGCTGCCCGGTCGTGGTCAAGGCCCATCCGGCGCACGTGCTGCTCAGCCTGCGCCTGGTCGAGATCGCCGTCGCGGCGCTCGACGAGGCGGGCGCGCCGTCCGGGTCGCTCGGCGTGGTCGTCGGGATGGCTGCCGGCGCGCAGCTGGTCGCCACCGAGCCGGTGGCGGCGGTCGGCTTCACCGGGTCCCAGGGCGGCGGCCTGGCGCTGTGGCGGATGGCCAACGAGCGCGAGACCGTGATCCCTGTCTACGCCGAGATGGGCACCGTCAACCCGGTCGCGATGACGCCCGCCGCCGCGGCCAGCCCCGGCCGGATCGAAGAGGTGGCGGCCGGCTTCGTGGGTTCCTTCACGCTCGGCTCGGGCCAATTCTGCACCAAGCCCGGACTTCTGCTGGCGCCGGCCGGCCATCGCATCGCCGAGGCCGTGGCGAGCGCGCTGGTGGCCGCCGCGCCGGCGCCGGTGATGCTGACCAGCGCGATCGCCGAGCACGCCACCACCGGCGTCGCCGCCCTCACCGCGGCGGGCGCCACCGTCGTGGGCAGGGCGCCGGCGCGCACGGCCGGCTGGAGCACCGACGCGGTGGTCCTGCGCGCACCGGCCGACGCCCTCACACCGGGCTCGCCCGTGCTCGCGGAGTGCTTCGGCCCGGTCGCCGTCGTCGTGGAGTACGACGACACCACGCATCTGCACCAGCTCCTCGGCCGGCTCTCCGGCAGCCTGGCCGGGACCGTGGTGACGGACACGACCGGTGCCGACCCCGATGCCGCTGCCCTGGTGGCGCTGCTGGCCGCCCAGGTCGGCCGGGTCACCATCGATGACTGGCCCACCGGCGTCGCGTGGACGTGGGCCCAGCACCACGGCGGCCCCTGGCCGGCCACGTCGCGCCCGGAGTCGACGTCGGTGGGTGCCGCGGCGCTCGAGCGCTGGGTCCGGCCTGTCACCTACCAGTCGACGCCCGAGGCGTGGCTGCCGCCGGCCGGCCGGGCCGCGAACCCGTGGGGCGTCCCGCAGCGCCTCGACGGCAGCCTGGCGGCACGATGACCGGGATCCTCGACGGCCTCCTGGTCGCGGACTTCAGCCGCGTCCTGGCCGGGCCGCTGGCCACCACCATGCTCGCCGATCTCGGCGCGAGGGTGGTGAAGGTGGAGCGCCCCGGGACCGGTGACGACACCCGCCTGTGGGGACCACCCTGGACGGGCAACTCCTCGTCGTACTTCGAGGCGGCGAACCGCTCCAAGGAGTCGGTCACCCTCGACCTGGGCGACCCCGCCGACCTGGTCCTGGCCCGCGAGCTCGCCTGCCGGGCCGACGTGGTGGTCGAGAACTTCAAGGCCGGCGCGCTCGACCGCCGCGGCCTGGGGTACGACGAGGTCAGCGCCGCCAACCCCGGTGTCGTGTACTGCTCGATCTCCGGCTTCGGCTCGGCCGGCGGCAAGGAGCTGGCCGGCTACGACTTCCTGGTGCAGGCGGTCGGCGGCCTGATGTCGATCACCGGTGACCCCGAGGGCGATCCGATGAAGGTCGGCGTCGCGCTGGTCGATGTGCTGACCGCGAAGGACGCCACCATCGGCATCCTCGCCGCGCTGCACGCCCGCTCGGCGTCCGGGCGCGGCCAGCGGGTCGAGGTGAACCTGCTCTCCAGCCTCCTCGGATCGCTGGTGAACCAGGCGTCCTCCTTCCTCGCCACCGGCGTGCCGCCGGGCCGGATGGGCAACGCCCACCCCTCCATCGCCCCCTATGAGCTCCTGCGCTGCGCCGACGGGCCGCTCGCCGTCGCCTGCGGCAACGACGGCCAGTTCCGCCGGCTCGCCGCGGTGGTGGGGGAGCCGGCCCTGGCCGAGGACCCGCGCTTCGCGACCAACGCGGCCCGGGTCGCCCACCGCACCGAGCTCGTCCTCGCCCTCGAGACCCGGCTCGCCGAGGCCACGGCCGCGGTGTGGGCCGACCGGCTCAGTGCTGCCGGCGTACCGGCCGGGCGGGTGGGCTCCGTCGCCGACGGGCTCGCCCTGGCCGCCGACCTCGGCCTGGCGCCGCTCGTGGACGTCGGGCCCGACGCACCCGCCCAGGTGCGCCATCCCATCAGCTACTCGCGCAACCCCGTCACCGAGTACGCCGCGCCGCCTCGCCTGGGCGCCCACAGCGACGAGATCCGTCGCTGGCTTTCCACCGTTCCGCACAAGGAGATGAACCCGTGAGCCACGCCGACCCGACCAAGCTGCCGGCGCTCGACCCCACCGACCCCGCCAGCCTGGACGACCTGCTGAGCGAGGACGAGAAGGCCGTCCGCGCCTCGGTGCGCACCTTCCTCGACAAGGAGGCCGAGCCCTACATCGCCGAATGGTTCGAGAACGGGGGCATCCCCGGCATCCGCGAGCTGACCAAGGGCCTGGGGGAGCTCGGCGTCCTCGGCATGCACCTGGAGGGCTACGGCTGCGCGGGCATGTCCGCGACCGAGTACGGCATCGCCTGCCTGGAGATCGAGGCCACCGACTCGGGCCTGCGCTCGCTGGTCTCCGTGCAGGGCTCCCTGGCGATGTTCTCCATCTGGCGGTGGGGCAGTGAGGAGCAGAAGCAGGAGTGGCTGCCGCGGATGGCAGCAGGCGACGCCATCGGCTGCTTCGGGCTCACCGAGCCCGACCACGGCTCCGACCCCGGCTCGATGACCACCCGCGCGAAGCGCGACCGCACCGACTGGATCCTCAACGGCCGCAAGATGTGGATCTCCAACGCGCCCTACGCCGACGTCGCCGTGGTGTGGGCCCAGACCGATGAGGGCGTGCGCGGCTTCGTCGTGCCGACCGACGCGCCCGGCTTCTCCGCCCCCGAGATCAAGCACAAGCTGTCGCTGCGCGCCTCGGCCACCGGCGAGCTGGTGCTCGACGACGTGCGGCTGCCCGCCGACGCCGTCTTCCCCGAGGTGCGTGGCCTGAAGGGGCCGCTGTCGGCGCTCAACGAGGCCCGCTACGGGATCGTGTGGGGTGCGCTCGGGGCGGCACGCTCGAGCATCGAGGTCGCCCGGCGCTACGCCATCGACCGCCACCAGTTCGGCAAGCCGCTGGGTGCCTTCCAGCTCACCCAGCAGAAGCTGGCGGACATGAGCCTGGAGTACGTGAAGGGCTATCTGCTGGCGCTCCACCTCGGCCGGCGCAAGGACGCCGGACTGCTGCGCCCCGAGCAGGTCTCCATCGGCAAGCTCAACAACGTCCGGGAGTCGATCGAGATCTGCCGCACCGCCCGCACGATCCTGGGTGCCAACGGCATCTCGCTGGAGTTCCCCGTGATCCGGCACATGAACAACCTGGAGTCGGTGCTCACCTACGAGGGCACTGTCGAGATGCACACCCTCGTCCTCGGGCAGGTCCTCACCGGCCAGTCCGCGTTCCGCTGAGCCGAGGTGATGATGCGATGACGATCCTTCCCTCGCCGGAGACCGACCGCGCCGCCGGACCGGTGACGATGTTCGGGCCCGACTTCCCGTTCCCGTTCGACGACTGGGTGCGACACCCCGCCGGCCTCGGCACGCTTCCTGACGGGGTGCACGGCCGCGAGGTCGCGATCATCGGCGCGGGGCTCTCGGGCATGGTGGCGGCCTACGAGCTGATGAGCCTCGGCCTCAAGCCGGTGATCTACGAGCCGACCCGCATCGGCGGCCGGCTGCGCACCCACCGCTTCGAGGGAGCCGAGGGCGTCACCGCCGAGCTCGGCGGGATGCGCTTCCCGATCTCGGGCACCTCGTTCTTCCACTACGCCGACGAGGTCGGCCTGGTGAACCGGCCCTTCCCGAACCCGCTGACCCCTGCGGCCGGCAGCACCGTCATCGATGTCGGTGGCGAGACCTACTACGGCCGCAGCCTGCAGGACCTGCCCGAGGTGTTCCAGCAGATGTCCCAGGCCTGGGACGACGCGCTGGAGGAGATCGGGTTCACCGAGATCCAGGAGGCCATCCGGCGGCGCGACGTACCGCGGCTCAAGCAGCTGTGGGACGAGCTCGTGGAGGCCTGGGACGACCGGACGTTCTACGACTTCGTGGCGACCTCCAAGGCGTTCTCCGGCCTGCCGTTCCGCTACCGCGAGCTGTTCGGTGTGGTCGGCTTCGGCACCGGCGGCTGGGACTCCGACTTCCCCAACTCGATGCTGGAGATCCTGCGGGTCGTCCTCACCAACTGCGACACCGACCAACGGCTCATCGTCGGCGGCGTCGAGGAGCTTCCACGGGGGCTGTGGCGGCTGCCGGTCCGTGCCGGGTCCCCCTGGCCGGAGGGTACGACGCTCGCCTCGCTCCACGCCGGCGCGACGCTGCCCGCGGCGGCCGCCATCTCGCGACAGGAGGACGGCAGCTTCGCCCTACGCGACCGGTGGGGCGTGACCCGCAACCACCACGCGGTCGTGGCGACCTGCCAGAGCTGGCTGCTGACCACCGAGATCGACTGCGACGAGAGCCTGTTCTCCCAGGATCTGTGGATGGCGCTGGACCGCACGCGCTACATGCAGTCGACGAAGACGTTCGTCATGGTCGACAGGCCGTTCTGGAAGGACGTCGACCCGGAGACGGGCCGCGACACGTTGAGCATGACGCTCACCGACCGGCTCACCCGCGGTACCTACCTGTTCGACAACGGGCCGGACAAGCCGGCGGTCATCTGCCTGTCCTACTCCTGGATGTCGGACTCGCTGAAGATGCTGCCGCACCCCGTCGACCGGCGCGTCGAGCTCGCGCTGGCGGCGCTGGCGAAGATCTATCCCGATGTCGACATCCGCAGCCATATCGTCGGCGACCCGGTCACTGTGACGTGGGAGGACGACCCGTACTTCCTCGGGGCGTTCAAGGGCGCGCTGCCGGGCCACTACCGCTACAACTGGCGGATGTACACCCACTTCATGCAGGACGACATGCCGGCCGAGCAGCGCGGCATCTTCCTGGCCGGCGACGACGTGTCGTTCACCCCGGCGTGGGCCGAGGGTGCGGTGCAGACCGCGCTCAACGCCGTATGGGGCGTGCTGCACCATCTGGGTGGGACCACCGATCCGGCCAACCCCGGGCCGGGGGACCGCTTCGCCGACATCGCGCCGGTGCGGCTGAGGGACTGAAGGAACGGCCAGGGCATCGAGCACAGGGAGCCAGTGATGAGTCAGACCGACCCGACACCGCCGCTGACGGTCGCGGTGTGGCAGTGCGTCTCCCAGCCTCTCGACGTACCCGGGAACCTGCGGCGGCTCGAGGACGCGAGTCGTCGGGCCGCCGCAGCCGGGGCGGACGTGCTCGTCGCCCCGGAGATGTTCACCACCGGCTACGACATCCCGCTCGAGGACACCCGCCGGCTGGCGGAGCCGACGGACGGCCCGACGGCGCGCCGGGTGGCGCAGATCAGTGCAGCCGCGGGGCTGGCGATCGTCTACGGCTACCCCGAGCTGGGGCCGGACGGGGAGATCTACAACGCGGTGCAGCTCGTCGACGGTGACCGGGTCGTGGCCCGACACCGCAAGCTGCAGCTCTTCGGCGACCTCGATCGGGAGCGGTTCGCGCCGGGTGCGGCGCTCGCGCCCGTCGCCGAGCTGCGCGGGCACCCGGTCGGCCTGCTGATCTGCTACGACGTGGAGTTCCCCGAGACGGTGCGCGGGCTCGCGCTCGCCGGCGCCCGCACCGTCCTGGTGCCGACCGCCAACATGGCCGAGTTCGACCTCGTACCCACGGTGCTGGTGCGGGCACGGGCCTACGAGAACGGCGTGGGACTCGCCTACGCCAACTTCTGTGGGACCGAGGGCACGCTGCAGTACGGCGGCCTCAGCACCGTCTGCGCCGGCGACGGCACCGTCGTCGCGCTCGCCGGTCGCGACGAGGACCTGCTGGTGGCTCGGCTGGTGCCGGTGACCGACAGCGCGTTCCTCACCGATCGACGCGCCGACCTGTCCTGACGCCCCGGCGTCACAGCCCGAGGCGACCGGCGAGCCGGTCCAGGTGCGCCAGCACGACCGCCGGCTCGGCGTCCGGCACACCCCAGATCAGCTCGTCGGCGACCGCCCACTCCGCCAGATCCGCCGGCGTGGGCCGACGGGCGACCAGGACCCGGACATCGGGCTTCCCGCTGCGCCCGGCGTCGTCCCAGGCACGCTGCAGCTCCTTGACCTTGGCTCCGGTGGACGACTCGGTCGGCGTCGTCATCCAGCCGTCGGCGTGGCGCGCGATCCAGCGCAGCGTCTGGGGCCCGCCGCCCGCGCCGACGATGACCGGGATCCGTCCCTGCGGCGGCTTGGGGTAGGCCCACGACGGCCCGAAGGAGACGAACTCACCGTCGTAGGCCGCCTCCTCCTGGGTCCACAGCGCCCGCATGGCCTCCAGGTACTCGCGCAGGACGGTACGACGCCGGCCCGCCGGGACGTGGTGATCGGCGAGCTCGTCGGTGTTCCACCCGAAGCCCACGCCCAGCGTCACGCGGCCGCCGGAGAGATGGTCGAGGGTGGCCAGCGTCTTGGCCAGCGTGATCGGATTCGACTCCACCGGCAACGCGACGGCGGTGGCCAGCCCGATCCGGGTCGTCACCGCGGCACAGGTCGCCAGCGACACCCACGGGTCGAGCGTGCGCAGGTAGCGGTCATCGGGCAGCTCGGCTCCGCCGGTGGGGTGCAGCGCCTCGCGCCGTACTGGGATGTGGGTGTGCTCCGGGACGTAGAACGTGTCGAACCCGCGCTCCTCGGCTGCTCGCGCCAGCTCGGCGGGGGTGATCCCGCGGTCGGAGGTGAAGAGCACCACGCCGTGTCGCATGCGGCCATACTAGAACCGGTTCTACCGCGACGTCAGCGCTCGAGTGCCGCGCGCATCCGCGTCAGGCTGCGCCGCAGCATCCGCGAGATCTGCATCTGCGAGACCCCGAGGGCCTCCGCGATCTCGGTCTGGGTCCGCCCCGAGCGGAAGCGCAGCAGCACCACCTGGCGCTCCAGGTCGTCGAGGACCGACATCGCCTCCTGCAGATCGGCGCGCAGCTCCACGGTGTCGAAGCCGGGGTCGTCGAACGCCAGCAGCCCCGCGACCGCCCCGCCACCGTGACCGCCCTCGCCGCCATCACGCACGAACGCCTCGAGCGGCTCCGCGTCCCGCGCGCGGCCCACATCGAGCGCCTCGACCACCTCGTCCGGGGAGGCGCCGACGCGCTCGGCGAGCTGCGAGACCGTCGGCATCCGGCCGAGCTCCTGGCTCAGCTCGTCACGGGCCCGCGCGACGGCGCCCTGCAGCTCATAGGCCCGCCGCGGAACCCTGACCAGGTTGCTGGAGTCGCGCAGGTAGCGCTTGATCTCACCGGCGACCATCGGTGCGACATAGGACGCGAGCTCGTGGCCGAGCGTCGGGTCGAACCGGTCGATCGCCTTGATCAGCCCCAGCGAGCCGACCTGGACCAGATCCTCCAGCGGCACGCCGGCATGGCCGAAGCGACGGGCGAAGTAGTGCACCAGCGGGAGGTGCGCCTCGACGAGCCGCTCGCGCACCCGCTGATGCTCCGTGCTGCCCGGCGGGAGATCGGCCAGGTCGGCGAGCAGCCCGGCGACCTCATCGGCGCGTTCCTGCGACCAGCGCTCGCCCTCAGCCACCTGCCGGCCCAGCGCGGCCCACGGTGATGGCGACCTCGCCGTCGCGCTCCACGACCGTCACCTCCGAGTCGAGGGCCGTGAGCATCATCCACGCCAGTCCACTGCGGTCCACCCGGCCCCCGGGGCGGCACCGCGCCCGCAGCTCGATCGCCAGGCCCGCCGTACCCACCTCGAACGTCGCGCGCAGCCGCCGGTCGCCGTCCGGGGCGACCAGCGGCAACAGCACCGTGGCGGCCTCGTCGACCGCCATCTGCAGGTCCTCGACGTGGTCGACGGCAACATCGGCGAGCGCCGCGGCGGCACGGGTCATCGCCCTCAGGCTCGCCACGAAGTCCTCGTGCGCCGGGACCTCGGTCGCGAGCACCGAGGAGGGCCAGGGAGTACGGCGAGGGTCGGCCACCGTCGCGGCCTCAGCCGTCGTGGGCTGGGACGAAGAGGTCCGCGACGCCGGCCAGCGAGAGCACGCGCGCGACCGCCGTCGAGTGCTCGAGCACCTCGACCCGCGTGCCGGCAGCGGACGCGGCGTTGCGGATCGTGAGCAGGGCGCCGATGCCGGTGGAGTCCAGGAACGTCACGCCGCTGAGGTCCAGTCGGATCGGCCCCACGCTCCCGGAGTCCAGCCACTGCTCCACGGCCTTCACGAGACGGGGTGCGGTGGCGAGGTCGACGTCGCCGACGACGCGGAGGACGTCACGTCCGTCGCCGTCGCTCGAGCGGGTGAGGTCCAGGGTCGGCACAACAGGCATCCTAGCGATCCTCCGGTTCGTCGGCGCCGGGCCGCGCGTTGGTGCGGCCGGTCGCGAGGCTGCACCACACCGTCTTGCCGTGGCCGTCCTGCGCCGGCTCGACGCCCCAGCGCAGCGCCAGCCGGTCGATCATCCGCAGGCCGCGTCCGCCGACCACGTCGGCGGCGCTCTCCTGCACGGGACGGGCCGGCAGGTCCGGTCCGTCGTCGTACACGCGCACGGTCAGCAGGTCCTCGGCCAGGGCGCCGTTCGGCAGCTCCTCGAGGACCTCGAGCGTGATCTGGTCGCCGCCGTGGCGCACGGCGTTGCCGACGAGCTCGGAGACCAGCAGTTGGGCATCGTCGACCACGTTGCCCGGCAGGGCCGCGCCGAAGGTGCGCACGGCCGCCCGGGCCTCGCCGACGGCGTGCGGATCATGGGGGAGGGCGCGGGCGAGCCGTCGCAGCGGTCGGCGCAGGGGGCGCCGCTGGGCGCGCTCACGGCTCCAGCGCTTGCACCGGCGGCGGATGACCGGGATCGCGCTGACCAGGAACGGCTCACGCCCCTGTGGGGCGTACCGGCGTGCGGTCTCCACGAGCGCCGCCCGCGTGATCGCGTCGACATCCTGCGGAGTCGCCGCCGGTCCGGCGTACCGCAGGGTGAGCACCCTGGCGACGGGGGTGTTCGCCTCGACCACCTCGGCGATCAGCTGGTCGCGGCGGGCGATGCCTGCACCGGGCAGCTGCGCCAGCAGGCGTCGGGTGTCTCGGTCGAGTGTCTCCCGCGAGAGGGGAGGCGTCGCACGGCCCATGTTGGCTTCCTTCCCTGATCGGCGGCGCGTCTAACAGTCGGCCGCACCACCGGTCCGGCTCCGGTCCGGGCGAGCGCTCCTCAGCGGACCGAGAGCGCGCCCGAGGCGCCGGTGAGCCAGCTGCCGCCGCCGTACACGATCCGGTAGGTGGCGCCGCGCGCGGCGGTCGTGGTGGCCACGCCGCGCCGGTCGGTGCGGGCGCTGCGGACGCTGCGCCAGTGGCTGCCGCTGCGGGCCTGCAGCCGGACCGGGGCGCTCCGCAGCGGCGTGCCCCACGGGGTGCGGAGCGTGACCCGGAAGGCGCCGCGCATCCGGGTGATGCGAGCGCTCGGCGCGAACCGCTTGACCGCGAGCGCGTTCGACGTCGAGCCCTCGTGCACGGTGTCGGTGCTGAAGACGACGCGGTACGTCGCGGGGCCGCTCGGGCGGTCGCGGAACACGGCGCTGCCGGTGCCGTCGGTCACGGCCGCGTCGATGTTGGTGTATCCGCCGCTGCGGGCACGCTGGAGCACGACCTGGGCGCCGGCGACAGGAGCTCCGGTCGCCACCTCGGTGAGCCGGTAGGTGAGTCGCAGGGGATAGTGGCCGTCCCCGCTGAGGCTGCCCGTGGTGGGGGGCTGGTAGCTCGAGGAGGTCGTGCCGTCGGCGGTCAGCCCGGCGATGCCGGCCGGCGTGCCGATGCCCGTGGGCCCGTCCCAGCCGGGGCCGGCGTTGCACAGCACCGGCGTGGCGCAGCTGCCGGTCGAGCCGCTGGTCACGTCGACGAACGCCTTGGGGTCGGCCAGGGCGTTGCTGTAGACCGACAGCGGGGAGGTGTGGTTGCCCGCGAGGGCGAACAGCGCGGTGAGGATGGGTGCGGCCAGCGACGTGCCGCCGGCGTTCCACCACTTGCCCGCCCGGTAGAACAGCATCCCGGTGGTGGGGTCGGCCAGGGCCGACAGGTCCGAGACGGCACGCTTGCCGCCGCAGACCGAGGTGAGAGAGGACAGCCTCTGCGGCAGCGGCAGCCCGATCACCGACGAGCAGCCCGATCCGGAGCCCGACCAGGCGCTCTGCTGCCAGGTGCCGCTGACGAGCTGCACGCTGGTCCCGCCGGCGGCGAGCACGCTGGGAGCACTGGCCGGGAAGAGCGCCCCGGTGGCGCTGCCACCGTCACCGGCGGCGGCGACATAGGTGACACCGGGGACGTTGTAGTAGCCGTTGTAGAGCGACGTCGCGGCGCCGGACTCGCTCGAGCCGTAGGACAGGGACACGTAGGTGGCGCCGAGCGCCGTGGCGGTGAGCGCGGCTCGCGCCATGTCGGTGACGCCCGCGGTGGCGGCGTCCACCAACAGGATGTGGCAGGTGGGGCACACAGCCGAGACGGCCTGGACATCGAGTGCCGTCTCCACCACCCAACCGGAGTTGGTGGCCGGCAGGTGGTTCGTCCCGTCCTGCGCGACCTCGCGGAAGCAGCCGTTCGCGGTCGTGCAGGCGGGCAGCCCGAAGAACGAGCGGTAGTAGCTCATCTGCGCCTCGGTGTTGGGGTCGCTCCCGACGTCGACGATGCCGATCGTGTCGGTCGGCCGCAGCGTCGCCGGGATGCGGTACAGGCTCGCCAAGTCGCCCGGGGTGTAGCTCCCGCTCTTCGAGGTCGCCGTCATCGGCGTCACCATGTCCTCGCGGCGCGCCGCATCGGCAGCGCCGCCGGCGTCGGCCGCGGCGTCGGCCGCCCGAGTGTCCTCGGCCAGGCAGGTCGCCTCGCCGGCCGTGGGGACGGGCGCGCAGGCCGATGCCGTGACGGGCACCAGCGTGGGCTCCGGCGGCGGGGCCCATCCGGCCGCCTCAGCGGGAGCGAGGGGCGCGAGGAGCGCGAGCCCGAGAGCGGCGAGGACCAGCGCGGCGGCGAGGGAGGACTGCTTCTTCATCGATTTCACCTGAGGTTGTTGTTCCGAGACTGCTAGGGTCATCGGCGTTCCCCGGTGTGAGCTGACGCGAGCTGAGCCACCCGGCCCCCACGCGGCCCGAATATGGCCGATCGGGCGAGCCGGGCCACCGATCGGGTGAGCGAACGGCTGGCCGATCGGCTGAGAACCGGCCATCGGCTGCCGATCAGAGGCTCAGCCCAGCAGCGGAGGAGCCGTGACCGAGCCGTCGACGACGTCCGCACCGGGGCTGGTCGAGCCAGCCGCGGTGCCGTTCGCGTCGTCGCCGTCCCTGCCGGAGACGCGCACCGGGGAGGATCCCGAGCCGGAGTCAGCGGCCACCCCGGACGCGCCCACCCTGGACGCGCCCGAGCCGGACGCCGAGCCGGAGGTGGAGGACCCTGCACCACCGTCGCGCTTCGAGGAGCTGGTCGAGGAGCGACTGCGCCGGGCGCGCTATGCCCACCACCTGGTGCGGCGGGTGTTCACTCCCGAGGAGCTGCTCCTGGCCGCCGCCGTCGAGCGACGGGCCTCGGTGTGGGTTCCGACGATCACCTTCGGTGCTGCCGTGATGAGCGCGGTCGCGGCGGTCGTGCTGGCCAGCCGGCTGCGGAGCGATCCGGCGGATCCGGGTGGCCGTCAGTTCATCGTGGTCACCGTGACGGTGTGTCTGCTCGCCGTGGCCTTCGTGACGTTGCTGCGCGCGGAGATGCACTACGCGGGGCTGCGGCCGCGTGGGCGGCTCGTGCGCAACGACGTCGCCGATGCCTATGAGAGCGTTCGCGACGCGCCGCGACGCCTGGTCGCGAACGCGGCACCCCGACCGGTGGTCCTCCGGGTCGCCGGGCTGCTGGTGCCGGCCGACCAGCTGGTGGATGCGGTGGCCGGCTACGCCGCGGACGGCGGCAGCCGGGTGCAGGTGCATCCCGCCTATGAGCGACTGCTGCGGATGCGGGCCGAGGTGGAGGCGCTGGAGATCCTGCTGGCGGAGCGCGGGGAGGATCGCAGCGGCGCTGCCGACGCATCGCCGGGGGAGATGCTCCCGACGTCGGAGCAGGCGCCGGACTACCAGGGACTGGCCGACCTCGCCGACGGCCTGCTCTCTGCGGTCGACCGCTGACCTACATCCTCGCGAATCGTGAGGTTTGCACGTGCGAGAGGGCGGGAATGGACCCGTCGGGCGGGATTCCGTCCGACCGACGGGCCCGTGGCCGTCCGCATCTCGGGCGCGGACGGCCGCGGGATGCCGGGGACGTCGGCGACGTCTGGGAGCATCGGGGCGTGGAGATCCTCCCCGCCGACCGTGCCGGGGCCTTCGTGCTCCGGATGGACGGCATGGACCAGTCGTACGTCGACCTCCTCGACCCGACCCGGCTGGTCTTCGACTACGTCCGCCGCATCGGCGACGTCATCGACGCACACTCCCCGGCCGGGGAGCCACTGCGCGTGCTGCACGTGGGTGGCGCCGGTCTCACGCTGCCGCGCTACGTCGCCGCCACCCGCCCCGGCTCGGCGCAGGTCGTGCTCGAGCCCGACGGCGCCCTCGTCGCCGAGGTGCGGTCCCGGCTGCCTCTGCCGCCACGCTGCGGCATCAGGATCCGCCTCGCCGAGGGCCGCGCGGGCATCGCCGCGGTGCGCGACGCTTCCCAGGACCTGATGGTGGTCGACGCGTTCGCGCAGGGCCGGATGCCCGCGACGCTCGCGGCCGGCGCGTTCTGGGACCAGGCGCGCCGGGTCCTGTGCCCGACCGGCCGGCTGGTGGTGAACCTGGTCGACGACGCACCCTTCCGGCACGCCCGAAGGGTCATCGCCGCCATCCGGACGACCTTCGAGCAAGCCGCCGTGACGGCCGAGGCGGCGACCCTGCGCGGGCGCCGGCAGGGCAACCTGGTCGTCGTGGGCTGGAGCACGCCCGCCGACGGCACTGTCGTGACCGCCCTGACCCGGGCGGCCGCCCGCTCGGGTGCGCCGTACCGGGTGTTGGATCCGCGCGCGGTGAGCGACACTCTCGGCGGGGGCCGGCCGTTCACCGACGCGGACGCCGAGCCGGGGCCGGTGCCGACCGGCGCCCGATAGAGTGAGCGGCACCATGGACGGCAACCATCTGCGGCGGGGGTCACCCGCGTGCTGACCTCCGCCCTGCTGCTCGTGCTCGCGCTGGCCCTCGTGGCCGCGTGTGGCTTCTTCGTGGCCGCCGAGTTCTCGCTCGTGACCGTGGACCGCACCGCGGTCGACCAGGAGGTCGCAGCGGGGGACAGCGGCGCGGCCGGGCTGCAGCGGGCGCTGCGCGCGCTGTCCAGCCATCTCTCCGGGGCCCAGCTGGGCATCACCGTCACCAACTTGGCGATCGGCTGGCTGGCCGAGCCGGTGGTCTCGGGACTCATCGATCACCCGTTGCGCTCGATCGGGGTGGGGGAATCGGCGCTCGGCCCGATCGCGGTGACCGTGGGACTGGTCCTCTCCACCGTCATCACGATGGTCTTCGGCGAGCTGGTGCCCAAGAACATCGCGCTCGCGCTGCCGATGCGCACCGCCAAGGCCACCCAGCGCGCCCTGCGGGCCTTCACCGCGATCAATCGGGGCCCGATCCGGCTGCTCAACGGCACCGCCAACGCGCTGGTCCGTCGCTTCGGCATCGAGCCGCAGGAGGAGCTGCGCTCGGCCCGCAGCTCCTCCGAGCTCACCTCGCTGATCCAGCGATCGGCCGACGAGGGCACCCTCGATGCCGAGACCGCGGAGCTGATGGAGCGCTCGGTGGAGTTCGGCACCCGCACCGCCGGCGAGATCATGACGCCGCGGGTGCGCCAGCACAGCATCGAGGAGAACGACCGCGCGCAGGCCGTCATCGAGCTGGCCCGTCGCACCGGTCACTCGCGCTTTCCCGTCCTCGATGAGCGGGAGGCCGTGGTCGGCACCGTGCATGTGAAGAACGCGGTGGCGCTGCCGGTGCACGAGCGCGCCACCACCCGGGTCAAGCACCTGATGGCACGCCCGATCCTGGTGCCCGACTCGTTGCGGCTCGACCCGCTGCTGGCGCTGCTGCGCAAGGAGAGCTTCCAGATGGCGATCGTGCTCGACGAGTACGGCGACCAGGCGGGCATCGTCACCCTCGAGGACGTGATCGAGGAGATCGTGGGCGACATCGCCGACGAGCACGACGCGCTCGGCTCGCGGGCCCGGCTGCGCCGCGACGGCACCTGGTCGCTCTCGGGCCTGCTGCGCCCCGACGAGGTCGAGGACCTCACCGGCGTGGCCCTGCCCGAGGGGGAGGAGTACGACACCATCGCCGGCCTGGTGCTGCGCCTCCTGGGCCGGATCCCGCTGCGGGGCGACACCGCGGAGGTGGCGGTGCCCGACACCAGCGACCCCGACCGGCTCGGGCTGCGTACGGCGGTGCTCACCGTCGAGCACATGGACGGCCTGCGCATCGACCGGATCTCGCTGCGGGTGACCGCATGAGCACGCCGCTGTCCCTCGTCCTGGCGGCCGTGCTGCTGCTGCTCAACGCGTTCTTCGTGGCCACTGAGTTCGCTCTGGTCTCCGCCCGCCGCAGCCAGATCGAGCCGAAGGCGCACGCCGGCTCGGCGCTGGCCCGGCGCACGCTGCACGCCATGGAGGATGTCGCCTCCATGATCGCCGGCATCCAGCTCGGGGTGACGGTCTGCTCGGTCATCCTCGGTGCGGTCGCCGAGCCGGCGGTGGGGCACGTGATCGCGCCGGTGCTGCACGCCGTACGCATCCCGACCGAGGCCGCGCACCCGATCGCGTTCGTGCTCGCCCTCGCGCTGGTGGCTTTCCTGCATGTCGTGCTCGGCGAGATGGTGCCCAAGAACGTCACGCTCGCGCTGCCCGAGCGCGCGGTCCTGGTGCTGGCCCCGGCGATGTACGCCGTCGTCACGGTGCTGCGTCCGCTGATCGCGGTGCTCGACGCGATCGCCCGCGGCACGCTGCGTCTGCTGCACGTGGAGCCGAAGCAGGAGGTCGTCTCCAGCTTCACCCGCGAGGAGGTCGCCGCCATGGTCGAGGAGTCCCGTGGCGAGGGCCTGCTGCAGCAGAGCGAGTACGACCGCCTGGCGGGCGCGCTCGGCTTCACCGAGAAGACCGTGGCGGCGGTGCTGCTTCGGGTCCCGAGCCTGACGACGGTACGCCGCGGCGCCTGCGGCGCCGACATCGAGGCGCTGTGCGCCGCGACCGGGTTCAGTCGCTTCCCGGTCGAGGGCGAGGACGGACAGCTCGTCGGCTACCTCCACATCAAGGACGTCCTGGAGCCCGACGAGGAGCGCCGCCAGCGACCGGTGGAGGAGAAGTGGATCCGGCCGTTCGCCACCGTCGGTCCCGCCGACCAGCTGCACGACGCGCTGGAGAACCTGCAGCGTCGCGGCGCTCACATGGCGCGCGTCGTCGACGGCACCGGCGCGACGCTGGGGCTGGTCACGCTCGAGGACGTGATCGAGGAACTCGTCGGCGAGATCCGCGACGCCGCGCACGCCGACGAGGTCCCCAGCCTCTAGGGTGGACGGCGTGCAGGACAGCGTCACCGGGGCGGCCCGGACCGATCGCGTGTGGACGATTCCCAACGCTCTCAGCGGTCTGCGGCTGGTCGGGATCGTGGTGTTCCTGTGGCTGCTGTTGGGTCCCCATCACGACCTCGCGGCGTTCTGCGTCCTGGCGGCGTCGGGCGTCACGGACTGGCTCGACGGCTACCTCGCGCGCCGACTCGATCAGTACTCCGCCCTCGGTGAGCTGCTCGACCCGGTCGCCGACCGGCTCTACGTCCTGGCCGTCGTGGTCGGGCTCGCGCTGCGGCACATCATCCCGTGGTGGATGGCGGCGGCCCTGCCCCTGCGCGACGTGCTGATGTGGGGGCTCGTGCCGCTGCTGCGCACACGCGGCTACAACGCGCTGCCGGTGCACTTCCTGGGCAAGGCCGCGACGTTCAACCTCCTCTACGCGTTCCCGCTGCTGCTCCTGGCCGACGGTGACGGCGTGCTGCCGATGCTCGCCCGTGTCTTCGGCTGGTCCTTCGCACTGTGGGGCATCGCGCTCTACTGGTGGGCCGCGATCCTGTACGCCCTCCAGACCCGTCAGCTGTTGCGCACGCTCCCGCCGATACCTCGCGACGGGCCCGACCGGCGATGACGCACCCCCACCATCTGGTCGAGCATCCCGCCGGTCCGCTGCCGCCCCGGGTGGCGATCCCACTGCTGGAGCTCATCACCCGGGAGTCCCTCGACGAGGACTACCAGCACGTGGCCGAGCGCCGCAGCGGCGACGCGGCGCCCGCGAGCCGCACCCGCAGCGTGCTGACGATCGCAGCGGTGCTGGTCTTCGGGCTGCTCGTCACCGTGGCCGCCGTCCAGACCTCGCGCAACGCCTCGGTGGACAACGAGAGCAAGGACCAGTTGATCGCCCGGATCGGGCAACGCCGCGCCGCGGTGGCCGGCCTCCAGCGGGAGATGGCGAAACTGCGGGCCGAGGACAACACCGCGGATGCCGCCTACGGACTGCTCGGCCGCGAGCTCGGGGCCGCGACCACCGCCAGGCGCGCGCTGCAGGCCTCGGCCGGGTGGGCGGCGGTGCGTGGTGCGGGTGTACGGGTCACGATCGACGACGCACCGGGCGGCGGTCAGGAGGGTGAGGTCCGCGACTCCGACCTGGCCGGGCTGGTCAACGGCCTGTGGCGAGCCGGCGCGACCGCGATCGCCGTCGACGGTCAGCGCGTCACAGCGCTCAGCGCCCTGCGCAACACCGGCACGGTGGTGCGGATGAACGACGTCTCGCTGTCGCCGCCGTACACGATCCTCGCGCTCGGCGACACGCGGACACTGCAGGCGCGCTTCGCCCAGACCACCTCCGGAGTGCGGTTGCGCGACCTGACCCGCCAGTTCGGCATGCCGTTCACGATGCAGAATGAGCAAAGTCTTCTCATCCCGGCCGCGCCTTCCTCGATGATGTCCCTGCGGCACGCGCGCACCGGGGTCGCGCACAAGCCGAAGAACCGGAAGGAGCGGCCGTGATCGCAGCGCTGGGGCTGATCGTGGGCGTCGTGCTCGGCCTGATCTTCCGACCCGACGTCCCCCTCGGCCTGGAGCCGTACCTGCCCATCGCCGTGGTCGCGGCGCTCGATGCGGTCTTCGGTGCGCTCCGGGCGTTCCTCGACGGCATCTTCGACGACAAGGTCTTCGTGGTCTCGTTCGTCAGCAACGTCGTCATCGCCGCCGGGATCGTGTGGATGGGGGACAAGCTCGGCGTCGGCGGACAGCTCTCCACCGGCGTCATCGTGGTCCTCGGGATCCGGATCTTCTCCAACGTCGCGGCCATCCGTAGGCACCTGTTCCATGCCTGAGTCCGATCCGACACCGACACCGACACCGGCACCGACGAAGCCCAGCGGGCGCGACCGGCTGCTCGACGCGCTCACCCACGCGCGTCGCACCCAGGTGGTGGTCGCCGTGCTGTTGGCCGTGGTCGGCTTCGGGGCCGTGACGCAGGTGCGGTCCAACGACCGCGACTCCACCTACGCCGGCTATCGCGAGCAGGACCTCATCGACGTCCTCAACGGCCTGGCCGGCACCAGCCAGCGCGCCCAGAGCGAGCTCAGCAGGCTCCAGCAGACCCGTTCCCGTCTCCTCTCCGACACCGAGCAGCGCCAGGCCGCTCTCGCCCAGGCGCAGTCACAGGTCGACACCCTCAAGGTGCTCTCGGGAGAGGTTCCGGTCACCGGCCCCGGCATCCGGATCACGATCACCGAGTCGACCGGGCAGGTCAACGTCGACTCGTTCCTCGACCTCGTGGAGGAGCTGCGCTCGGCCGGCGCGGAGGCGATCTCGGTCAACGGGCGGGCACGTCTGGTGGCGCAGTCGTCCTTCGACCAGGGCGCGGACGGCCTGCACGTCGACGATCAGCTGCTGGTGCCGCCGTACACGATCGAGGCGATCGGCGACCCGGCGACACTGGCCGGCGCGGTGACCTTCGCCCGCGGCCCGGAGTACGAGTTCGCGCAGGACGGCGCTCAGGTCAAGGTGAGCCGGGTCAGCGCTCTGGACATCACCGCCGTGCACAAGGCCGGAACCGCACAGTAGGGTTCCGAGCAACGCCCATGCCGACGTCAGGAGAGGCCGCAGTGACGCTGTACCCCGAGGACCTGAAGTACACCAGCGAGCACGAGTGGGTGCGCAGCCCCGGCGAGCACGACGGCTCGGTGCGCATCGGCATCACGCACTTCGCCCAGGACGCCCTCGGCGACATCGTCTACGTCTCCCTCCCCGAGGTGGGCGCCACGGTCGCGGGCGGCTCGACCTGCGGCGAGCTCGAGTCGACGAAGTCCGTCAGCGACGTCTACGCGCCGGTGTCGGGCGAGGTCGTCGCCGTGAACAGTGGCCTGGACGCGACCCCCGAGCTCGTCAACGACGACCCCTATGGCGGCGGCTGGCTCTTCGAGGTCGTGCCCTCGGCTCCCGCGGAGCTCGACGAGCTCCTCGACGCGGCCGCCTACGAGGCGACCCTGCAGGCCTGACGCTCGGCCGTCGACCTGATAGGTTCGAGACACGTCCCACTCTCACCGTCCGGCTGAGGGTCAGACGAGGAGGAGCCCGATGAACTGTCCCGCCTGTGGGAACCAGAACCCCGCCGACGCGCGGTTCTGCTCCCAGTGCGGTACGGCGCTGACCGCGTCCGCCAGCGCCTCGGACAGCACCGCGACGATCCAGATCGCCGACCCGCGGTCCGACACCTCCGACCGGGTCCTCAACCCGGTCGACGCGGCGGCGGTCGACGGCCTGCCGCGGGGCAGCGCACTGCTGGTCGTGCAGCGCGGGCCGGGCTCGGGCAGCCGGTTCCTGTTGGACCAGCCGAAGGTGAAGGCGGGCCGCCACCCCGACAGCGACATCTTCCTCGACGACGTGACCGTCTCGCGCCGGCACGCTGAGTTCGAGCGCGCCGAGGACAGCTTCGCCGTCTACGACGCGGGCAGCCTCAACGGCACCTACGTCAACCGTGACCGGATCGACCGCGTCGTCCTCAAGGACGGCGACGAGGTCCAGATCGGCAAGTTCCGCCTCGTCTTCTACGCCGGCCACGCCGACAGCTGATCGCCGAGGTCCCGGGGCACGTGGCAGCAGAACCTCTCGCCGGCAGCAGCACCGAGCTGCTCAACATCGGGCAGGTCCTCGACCTGCTGCGCCCGGACTTCCCCGGGCTGATCAGCATCCCCAAGATCCGACTGCTCGAGGACGACGGGCTGATCTCGCCGCACCGCACCCCGGCCGGCTACCGGAAGTTCTCCCGGGCCGACGTCGACCGGATCCGCTACATCCTGCGCATGCAGCGCGATCACTATCTGCCCAAGAAGGTCATCGCCGAGCACCTGGACGCCATCGACCGCGGCCTGGAGCCACCCGAGGCCGCGCCCGTCGTGCCGACGGTGCCGACGGTCGCCGTCGCCTCGGACGGTACGCCGAGCGCCGACTCGTTCCGGCGTAGCGACAACCTCCGCCTCTCGCGCAAGGAGCTGGTCAAGATCGCCGAGGTGAGCGACGAGCTCCTGCGGGAGCTGGAGGAGGCCCGGCTGATCACGGCTGTGCGCGGCTACTACGACACCGACGCGCTCGTCATCGCGCAGACCGCCCGGGAGCTGGCCGCCTTCGGCCTCGAGCCGCGACACCTGCGCGGCATGAAGGCCGCCGCCGACCGCGAGGTCGGCCTCGTGCAGCAGATCGTGGCGCCGCAGCTGCGCGCGAACGACCCGGCCTCCCGCGCCCGGGCCGAGGAGACCGCCGCCGAGGTGGCCGCCCTGTCGGTGCGACTGCACGCGACCCTGGTCAAGGCCGGGCTGCGCCGTCCCTGACGGCCGCCCCGGCACTCCCACCCGGCTCCGCCGCGGCGGGGTAGTGTTGAAGACGTGCGCGAGGTAGATGTTCTGGGTGTCCGTGTGGAGATGCCCTCCAACCAGCCCCTGGTGCTCCTGCGCGAGGTCACGGGGGAGCGCTACCTGCCGATCTGGATCGGCGCGGTGGAGGCCACCGCCATCGCCTTCGCCCAGCAGGGCGTCGTGCCGCCGCGGCCGCTGACCCACGATCTGGTCAAGAACATCCTCGAGGCCACCGGCAACGAGCTGGCCGAGGTCCAGATCGTGGAGGTGAAGGACGGCGTCTTCTTCGCCAACCTGGTCTTCGCCAACGGCGTCGAGGTCTCCGCGCGGCCCTCGGACTCGATCGCGCTTGCGCTGCGGACGGGCACGAAGGTGGTCTGCGCGGAGGAGGTGCTCGCCGAGGCGGGTGTCGCCGTACCGGCGGAGCAGGAGGACGAGGTGGAGCGCTTCCGCGAGTTCCTCGACCAGGTGACGCCGGAGGACTTCGAGTCCCGCTGAGCGAGCCCCCGCGCTGAGGGCTCAGTCTCAACCTGAGGTGAGGGTTGCGACACGCCGCAAGCGTCTTTGACCCGGCCCGCGCGGGGACCTACCTTGAAGTGTCTCTGGTGTAACTCCATCGCTGTGGTCCGTAAGGTCGCCGCGACTTCCCTGTCGGGGTTACGCTCACCGGAGTAGACCACGGAGGACCACGTGTTCGAGCACGAGCAGGAGCCAGGCGCAGGCGCCGAGGCAGTCATGGCGGCGGGGCAGGCCGAGGAGCAGGGCCTGCTCTTCACCGACGACGTCTCGCCGCTGCCGAGCGACCTGGGCTACCGCGGTCCGACGGCCTGCAATGCGGCCGGCATCACCTACCGCCAGCTCGACTACTGGGCCCGCACCGGGCTGATCGAGCCGAGCGTGCGCAGCGCCACCGGCTCCGGCTCCCAGCGGCTCTACTCCTTCCGCGACATCTTGATCCTCAAGGTCATCAAGCGGCTGCTGGATGCCGGCATCTCCCTGCAGCAGATCCGGACCGCTGTCACGCACCTGCGCGAGCGCGGCACCGACGACCTGACCCGCGTGACCCTGATGAGCGACGGCGCCTCGGTCTATGAGTGCACCAGCAACGACGAGGTCATCGACCTGCTCCAAGGCGGCCAGGGTGTCTTCGGCATCGCCATCGGCGGCGTCTGGCGCGAGATCGAGGGCAGCCTCTCGGCGCTGCCGAGCGAGCGCGCCGGTGATGACAGCGACACCGCGCCGGTCGCCGGGGACGAGCTCGCCGCACGGCGAGCCGCCCGCAGCGTGAGCTGAGCACCGACCCACCAGGACCACATCACCTCGGCCGCGGCCCGTCGAATGACGGGCCGCGGCCGAGGTTCGTTATGCTCGGAGATGCTGACATCCCACGTGGGAGAGCTCGACGACGAGCGCCGAAGGGGCAATTCCTCCCCGGAACCTCTCAGGCACCAGGACCACGGGGGCTGGCGACTCTGAAGTGTGTGTCCGCACGCCGGGCGCGGTGACAGAGGGGGAGGGCGACCTGAGCCGTGCGTCCCCCGAGGAGCCCTTCGTGTCCGACCGCCCCACCCTCTCCGAGCTCGACGTCGCCGCACCCTTCGTCGAGCGGCACATCGGCATCTCGGACGCCGACGCCAAGGCGATGCTCGACCGCCTGGGGTTCGCCACCCTCGACGCGCTCATGGACGCCGCCGTCCCGGGCGGCATCCGCAGTGCCGCGACGCTCGATCTGCCGGCGCCGCTGAGCGAGCCGCAGGTGGCCGCCCTCGCCCGCGAGATCGCCGCCTCCAACCGTCCGGGCGAGGCGATGATCGGCCTGGGCTACCACGGCACGATCACCCCGCCGGTGATCCGGCGCAACGTGCTCGAGGACCCGAGCTGGTACACCGCCTACACGCCCTACCAGCCCGAGATCTCCCAGGGCCGCCTCGAGGCGCTGATCAACTTCCAGACCATGGTCGGCGACCTCACCGGCCTGCCGACCGCGAACGCCTCGCTGCTCGATGAGGGCACCGCCGCCGCAGAGGCGATGACGCTCGTGCGTCGTGCCCAGCGCAAGGCCGCCGGGCCGTTCGTCGTGGACGCCGACGCGCTGCCGCAGACGATCGACGTGGTGCGCACCCGCGCCGAGGCGATGGGCATCGAGGTCGTGGTGGCCCCGCTCGCCGACGGGCTCCCCGAGGGCGAGCTGTGCGGCGTGCTCGTGCAGTACCCGGGCGCCTCCGGCCGCGTCCTGGACCCGAAGCCCATCATCGACGCCGCCCACGAGCGGGGCGGCCTCGCGGTCGTCGCCGCCGACCTGCTGGCGCTGACAGTGCTCGAGGCACCTGGCGTCCTCGGGGCCGATGTGGTGATCGGGTCCTCGCAACGCTTCGGCGTACCGCTGTTCTACGGCGGCCCGCACGCCGGCTACATGGCCGTCTCGGCAGGCCTCGAGCGGCACATGCCCGGGCGCCTCGTGGGCGTGTCGATCGACGCCGAGGGGCGTCCGGCGTACCGGCTCGCGCTCCAGACCCGCGAGCAGCACATCCGTCGCGACAAGGCGACCTCCAACATCTGCACCGCCCAGGTGCTGCTGGCGGTGACGGCTTCGATGTACGCCGTCTACCACGGTCCTCGCGGCCTGCACGACATCGCGACCCGCACGCACCGGTACGCCGCCGTGCTCGGCGCCGCCCTCCAGGGGGCCGGCTACCAACTGGCCAGCGAGACGTTCTTCGACACGCTGACCGTCAAGGCGCCCGGCGCCGCAGCCGCGGTGGTCGCGAAGGCCCGCGACCTCGGCATCCACCTGCGCCTCGTCGACGCCGACACCGTGGGCCTCTCCACCTCCGAGACGACCACCCGCTCGACGCTCACCTCCGTGCTGGCGGCCTTCGGCGTCAACGCCGACCTCGACGAGCTCGACCGCACCACGGCCGACGCCCTCCCGGCCCGCCTGCTGCGACGCACCGACTACCTCACCCACGAGGTCTTCTCCGTCCACCGCAGCGAGACGCAGATGTTGCGCTACCTGCACCGGCTCTCCGCCCGCGACTACGCGCTGGACCGCGGCATGATCCCGCTCGGCTCGTGCACCATGAAGCTCAACGCGACCACGGAGATGGAGCCGATCTCGCTGCCCGGCTTCGCCGACCTGCACCCGTTCGTGCCGGCCGAGGACGCCGCCGGCTACCGGCGGCTCGTCGAGGAGCTCGAGACGTGGCTGGAGGAGGTCACCGGCTACGACAAGGTCTCGATCCAGCCCAATGCCGGCTCCCAGGGCGAGCTCGCCGGCCTGCTCGCGATCCGCGGCTACCACCGCGCGCGTGGCCAGGCACAGCGCGACGTGTGCCTGCTGCCCAGCTCGGCGCACGGCACCAACGCCGCCTCCGCCGTCATGGCCGGGATGCGGGTCGCGGTGGTCAAGTCGGCCGAGGACGGCACCGTCGACCTCGAGGACCTGCGGGCGCAGTGCGAGAAGCACAGCGAGGATCTCGCCGCGATCATGGTGACCTACCCCTCCACCCACGGGGTCTACGAGGAGGGCATCACCGAGCTGTGCGAGATCGTGCACAGCCACGGCGGCCAGGTCTACCTCGACGGCGCGAACCTCAACGCCCTGCTCGGCTACGCCAAGCCCGGCGAGTTCGGCGGCGACGTCTCCCACCTGAACCTGCACAAGACGTTCTGCATCCCGCACGGCGGCGGCGGCCCCGGCGTCGGGCCCGTCGCGGTCCGCGCCCACCTTGCGCCGTACCTGCCCTCGCACGGCATGCACCCCGACGACGCCAAGCGCGCGGGCATCGGGCCGATCTCGGCCGCCCCGTACGGCTCGGCCGGCATCCTGCCGATCTCCTGGGCCTACATCCGGCTGATGGGTGCCGCGGGCCTGACCAAGGCGACCGCGACAGCGGTGCTCTCGGCCAACTACGTCGCCGCGCGGCTCGGCGAGCACTATCCGGTGCTCTACCGCGGCGACTCGGGCCTGGTCGCGCACGAGTGCATCCTCGACCTGCGCGAGATCACCAAGCAGACCGGCGTCACGGTCGACGACGTCGCCAAGCGCCTCATCGACTACGGCTTCCACGCCCCGACGATGTCCTTCCCGGTCGCCGGGACGCTGATGGTCGAGCCGACCGAGTCCGAGGACCTCGCCGAGCTGGACCGCTTCATCGAGGCCATGATCGCGATCAAGGACGAGATCGACCGTGTGGCCGCGGGGGAGTGGAGCGCCGAGACCTCGGTCCTGCGCGGCGCACCGCACACCTCGCGAGCCCTCGTGGGCGAGTGGGACCGCGCCTACTCCCGCGAGCTGGCCGTCTTCCCGCAGGGCATCGACCCGGACAAGTACTGGCCCCCCGTGGCCCGGATCGACAACGCGTACGGCGACCGCAACCTGGTCTGCGCCTGCCCGCCGGTCGAGGCCTTCGCCGACTGATCCCGCCAGCGGCGCGCCGGGTCACGCCCGACCGGTGAGCCTCCACGAGGATGCACCGGCCGGCCGGGCGTGACCTGGCGTCGGTTCAGCCCAGGCTGTTCAGCCCAGGTTGTTCAGCTCAGGCTCATCGTGGGCTCGCCCGCACTCGTCAGGCCGGTGCCGTGGGTGCAGGTGCCGGAGCGCGGCGTACCGCCGTTGTAGGCCTGGCGCAGGCAGTTGCGCAGCGCCAACTGCCCCCAGTAGTTGGGATGCAGGCTCTCCTGGATGTAGTAGTCGGAGTTTGCGGTCGAGACCGTGCGGATCTGGTTGATCCACTCGGTCTTGTCCACCGCACCCGTGCCCCGCCAGCTGGAGAGGCCGGTGTTCTCGACCAGGTCGACGCCCGTCTCGCACAGCCGCCGGCCGTTGAACGCGCCGCTGACGTTGAGTGTCTTGACATTGGTCAGTCCGCTCGCCGTGATGGCCCCGCTCAAGGTGCTGTTGATCGTCGGCAGGATGGTGGCGTTCGCATAGTCCGCATCGGCGTTCCAGAAGCCGCAGCCGCCGGTGCTCTGTCGGGTGAAGCCGCTCTGGCTGTAGCGGAAGCCGGAGCTGCTGGGGATCGGCGAGGGGTAGTTCTGCACCTCGAGCGTCCAGGCGGTGTCGGCGTACCCGGCGTTGCGCATCGCGGTGCGGATGTTCTGCAGGCCCGTCGCGATCGCGGCCTTGACCGCCGAGACGTTGCTGCTGGCCATCGCATTGGTGACGACCGAGTCGTCCTTGCAGTAGTCGGGCGACCACGACGGCGAGTCCAGGAAGTCCTCGACGCAGTCCTGCACGATCGAGCCGAAGTTGAAGTCGTTGCCACCGATGGAGACGGCCACCATCCTCACGTTGTGGGTCGCGGCGAAGTTCTGCAGCATCAATGCCTGACCCTGGCCCTGGGTGCCGTTGTAGAAGTCGAGGCCGGGCTTGAAGTAGCCGTTGCTGTCGCTGGGCACGGTCGTCGTCTTGGCGCCCGAGCAGGCGAGGTCCATCCCGTTGACGCCGCCGCCGAGGTACACCTCGTCGCTGCTGCTGCGGTGACACCGCGGGATGGTCTCGGCCGTGTGCGTGGCGTTGTCGTCGTACGCGGTCGGGCCGAGCGCGTCCACATAGGACTCGCTGGCGTTGCTGTTGCCGGCCCACCGTCCGGCCTCACCGGAGATGTAGGAGTCGCCGACGGCGACGACCCACGGCGTTCCGGAGCCTGGGCCGTCGGCGTGCGCTGGCGTGACGCCGGCCGTGAGGCCGATCGAGGTGAGGGTGAGCGTGCCCAGCGCAGCAACGGCGGCGCGCCGGATCCTGGTCAGTTGGGGGGACATTCGTTGTCGCCTCTCAGCACCTGTGACGCACCTCACCTTGAGGTGCGGATCGAAGCTAGCGAGCTTGGGTCGGTGCTGGGAAGGGGTTGGGCCGGGACGGTCCTGGGCGGGACCCGGGCGGGTCCCGAGTCAACGGATGGTGACGACCGAGCCGGTGCGTGACTTGCCGACCACCAGCTGCGTGGGGATGCGGTCGCGCAGCTCGGCGACATGGCTGACGACGCCGACCACCCGCCCGCCGTCGCGCAGGCCGTCCAGGACCGCCATCACGTCGTCGAGGGTCTCGGCGTCGAGCGAGCCGAAGCCCTCGTCGACGAACAGGGTGTCCAGCATCGCGCCGCCGGCCTCCTGGGTGATGACGTCGGCCAGGCCGAGTGCGAGCGCGAGCGAGACCACGAACGTCTCGCCGCCCGAGAGCGTCGCTGGCTCACGGGTCTCACCCGACCAGTCGTCGCGGACCAGGAGGGCCAGGCCGCCACGGCGGTCACCGGCCGCTCGGGCTGCGGTGTGCTCGAGCTGGTAGCGCTGGTCGCTCATCGCGGCGAGACGTTCGTTGGCCGCCGCCACCACCTGGGTGAGCCGATAGGCGACGACGTAGGCCGACAGCGACATCTGGAGTCGGTTGTCGGCGCTCTTGCCCTCGGCGAAGGAGGCGACCCGGGTCGCGATCTCGAGCGCCCTGCGCAGCGGTGACCACGCCGTGAGTGCAGCGTCCAGCTCGGTGCGCAGCTCCGCGAGCCGACCAAGGGTGGTCGCACCCCGCGCGACAGCGGACTGGGCGCCGCCCATCCGAGCGAGCGCGGTCCGATGCGCGTCGGTGAGCGCTCCGATGTCGGGGATCGGGCGATCGCGCAGGTCCTCCGACCCTGGCTCGGCCAGGACGGCCGTGACGACGGCCAGCCGCCGCTCGTGATGCTTGACCCGGGCCAGCATGGCGGCTGCGTCACTGCTCTCCACGGCGGCCTCCTCGGCCTCCTGCACTGTGGCGAAGCCGGCGTCCTCCAGCGTGCGATCCAGGGCCCCCTGCGCCTCGGCGAGTGTCGCGGCGGCACGGTCGCGTGCCTCGATACGCTCGAGGAGGTCGGCGGCATCGAGGGCGGCGCGATCGCGTCGCTCGACGAGCGCCGCGACGCTCGGTGCGACGTCGCTGTCCTCGATCTCGGACAGGGCGTGCTCGAGTGCCTCGTCGAGGGCCTGCGCCTCCACGGTCAGGGACTCCAGCGCGGTGGCCGCGGACGAGGCCAGGCCGGTCAGCTCGGTGAGCCGCAGGGCGTCACGCTCCGCGCGCTCGGTGGCCGTGCGCAGCTCGGTCTCGACGCCGGCCAGCGTGCCGGCGAGCGCACGGGCGCCCTCGAGCTGCTCGGCCACCGCCGGTCGCTCGCCCGCGGGGCCGGCCTGCTCACGCGCGATCGTCAGCCGGGTCTGAAGATCGCGCAGTTCCAACCCGCGCAGGTGCTCGAGCGAACTGGCGTCATCGGCGGCACGCTGCGCGGCCTTCTCGGCGTCGGCGTCGGGCGCCTCGGTGATGGCGGCCGCCTTGTGCGGATGCTCGGCGGAGCCGCACACGGGACAACACGCACCGACGGCGAGACCGCCGGCGAGCTCGGCGGCCATGCTCTCCAGTCGCGCCTGACGGACGTCGAGCGCGCGCTCCCGGGCCTCGAGGGCCTGGGTCCGGGCGACCGCGTAGGCCTCGGTCGCCTCAGCGACCTCGACGGTGAGCCGGTCGACGTCGACATAGGCGGCGATCCGGGCGGCGAGCGCCGGCACCGCCGCGGCGGCGGTCCGTGCGGCCTCGAGGTCGCCGCGGAGCGCCTCGCAGATGCGCGGATGCTCGGCGACGCGCTCGGTGAGCTCGTCGAGCTCGCTGACCAGGCCCTCGTGCTCGCGCCTGGTCCGACCCAGCATGGATGCGACCTCGGCCCGCCGTCGCTCCTGGGGCAGCAGTGCCCGGGCGGCGTCAGCCCGCCGGGTCAGCTCCCGATGATGCGCGCGCGCCGAGGCGAGGTCGGCGCCGGCCGGGACGGTTGCGGCGCATCGCTCGTGGTGCTGGCGGGCGCGCTCGGCGACACCGCGGACCGGAGCGACCGCCGCAGCACGCTGCGCCGCCTCCAGCCGGGAGGAGGCTCGTGCGACGTCCTGGGCCTCGGCGGCCAGCTCCGCATGCTCGGCCGCGGCCTCGTCGTGCCGCTGGCGGCGCTCGGCAAGCGTCCTCGCCTCCTCCAGCGCGGTGCGGGCGTCCGCCTCCAGGGAGACGGCCTCGGCCGCCGCGGCACACATCGCGACGTGCTCGTCGTGGAGCACCTTCTCGATGCCCTCCACCCAGCTCTCGAGGGCGCCCTCGCCGGCAGGGACCGAGAGGTCGCCCAGGTCCCAGTCGGCCGGCAGCGGGGTCTCGGTGGCCTCGCTGATCCGGCTCACGGCGTCGGCGACCCGCTGGTTGAGGCCCTCGCTGCGGCGCCGCAGACCGAGGCGGTGGTCGCGCAGCCACCGCTCGACGTCGGTGAACCGCTCGGTGCGGAAGAGCCGCTGCAGCAGCTCCTTGCGTTCCTCGGAACGGGCTCGGAGGAACGACTGGAATCTGCCCTGCGGCAGCAGTGCCACCTGGGTGAACTGGGTGAGCGTCATTCCGAGCAGATCGCAGGTGAGGTGCCCGGCCTCGTCGAGCCGCGTGGTCAGGGTCACCCAATCGCCGTCGCGGCGCTCCGCCAGGACCACCGACGCCTGTTGGGTGGTGCTGCCCGAGCCACGCTTCTTGGGCCGCTCCCAGGCCGGGGAGCGGGTGATCCGGAACCGGCGCCCGGCCAGCGTCGCCTCCAGGACGACGCGAGGCGCGACACCTGGCGCGGCCTGGTCGCAGCGCAGCCGCTTCGCGCTCGCCCGGTCGCCGGGTACGTCGCCGTACAGCGCGAAGCAGATCGCGTCCAGCACACTGGTCTTGCCCGCACCGGTGGGGCCGGAGAGCAGGAACAGCCCGGCGGAGGAGAGTCGCTCGAGGTCGACCTCGACGCGGCCGGCGAACGGGCCGAAGGCGGTCACCTCCAGATGGTGCAGGCGCATCAGAACAACACCTCCACGAACTCCTCCTCGGCGCCGACCAGCGTGTCGACGTCGCGGTCGTCGCAGCACGCGTCGAGGGCCCGGCCGAGCAGGTCGAGCTCGTCCGGTGCCGCGGAGGCGCCGCGCAGGTCGCGCACGAAGTCGGCGACCAGGTCGCGATCACGTCGGGTGCCGCTCACCGTGGGCATCGAGCCGATCACGGGCGCTGTCGACTCGAAGCCGAGCACCAGGGTGTGCGGGAAGCGCCGCCGGAGCCGCTCCATCGCCTGGGCGGGCCGCACCTCGTCGGTGAGCGTCGCCTGGACCCAGGACCCCTCGTGCGCGGCCAGAGCGGGATCGCCCAGCAGCGTCTCGAGGGTCCCGCGCAGGAGCGCGAGCGAGCGGGGGACCGGTGCATCGACGAACTCCGCGCGCTCGACGCCCTCCGCGCCGAGATCGATCAGCCAGCAGCCCTTGCGGTGGGCGGCCTCGGAGAAGGAGTACGCGAGCGGTGAGCCGCTGTAGCGCACCGAGTCGGTGACCACCTGGCGACCGTGGAGGTGCCCGAGCGCGGCATAGGAGACGTCGTCGAAGACGCTCGTGGGCACCATCGAGACACCGCCGACGGAGATGTCGCGCTCGGAGTCGCTGGGCTCGGCGCCGGCGACGAACGCATGCGCGAGCACGACCGAACGGGCACCGGCTCGCCTCGCCAGGTCGTGGTGGATCCGCCGCATCGCCTCGCCGAGCGCCGCTGCATGGGACCGTGACGTCAGTCCCCACGGCTCACGGACGGCGTCCGGGTCGAGGTAGGGGATGCCGTAGACCGCGACCGGACCGTGCTCATCCTCGAGCACGACCGGCGCGGCGACGCGGGCCGCGTCGGTGCGGATGAAGACGCCGGCGGCGTCGATGAGCTCGGCCCCGAAGCCGAGGCGGTGGGCGGAGTCGTGGTTGCCGCTGGTGAGCACCACCTTCGCCCGCGAGGCGGCCAGGCGGGCCAACGCCTCCGAGGCGAGTCGGACGGCGTCGACCTGGGGGAGTGCGCGGTCGTAGACGTCGCCGGCGACGACCACGAGATCGACCTGCTCGGCCTCCACCACCTCCAGGAGGTGGTCGACGAAGGCAGCCTGGTGGGTGAGCATGCCCTCCCGGTGGAAGGACCTCCCCAGGTGCCAGTCGGAGGTGTGCAGGATCCGCATGTCGAAGAACCTAGGAGGGACCACCGACAGGATCGGTGACCCACGCCGAGGGTCAGGCCGGGAACGCTTCCTTGACCGCCAGCTGGCGCGCCAGCTGATCGGCCGCGTCGACCAGCACTCGCCGCAGGGAGAGGTCGAGGCCGGGCAGGTCGATCACCTCGCGGGCGCGCTCGAGCGTCCCGGGTGTGATGGAGCCGCTGGGGAAGAACGCCTCTGCCGCATCGGCCAGCACCCAGCCCGAGCGTGCCTCGACGGTTCCCGGCACCTCGGCGAAGAAGCGCTCGACGTACGGCGCGGTCAGTTCCTCGGGGCCCCGCCACATCCCGGCTCCCGCGGCGAGGACGTCGTAGTTCGGCAGGTCCGTCTCGCCGGTGAAGATCGACCAGGCGTAGGCCTTGGCCTCGGCGTCGGGCAGCGAGCACAGCGCGCCGGTCAGGGCCACCCGCGCCTCGTTCGCCGGCTCCGTGTCGTAGGCCGCCTGCAGCTCCTCGCGGTCGATCGCCCCGAGGGTGGCCAGCCGACCCAGGATGCGCCAGCGCAGGTCGAGGTCCAGGTCGATGCCGTCAGGCGTCGATGCCAACCACGCGCGCAGTACGTCGGCCTCCTCGGCGGACCGGATCGCCGCGCGGAAGGCGGCGAGCTGCTGCTCCGACCCCGTCGCCGTCGAGCCGATCTTCGCCACCGTCGCCGCGTGGAGCCGGGCCAGCGAGCCCTCGGGTGAGAGGGGCACCACGTCGCGGAACAGCCACGCCGCGGTCCGCCGCGCGGTGTCCTCGGTGTCCTCCACCGGGAAGCTCGCCACGGCGATGTCGACGATGTCGGCGGGGGAGACGGCGGCGTTGTGGAACCCGTTGCGCAGGTTGTTCCAGACCCCGGCACGCAGACCCGGATCGGTGATCTCGGCGAGCAGGGTCTTGAGCGCGGTGACGGTGCGGGCGTCGGGGATCAGTACCGCCCAGGTGTCGTCGTAGGGGTCGAGGATGATCGCCTCGCCATCGAGTGGCACCGGCGTCTCGGGGCCGGCGAGCGAGACGTGCTCGCTGTGCCAACCACTGGCGTCGCCCACCGCGACCCGGAGCGTGTGCGAGCGGTCGGCGGGATGCTCGGCCGGTGGCGTTCGGTGCAGCACGCCCGCGGCGCGGTCGTAGGTGATCCTGTCGGCGCCCGCCGTGCGCAACCACTGCGCCGCGAAGTCGCCGAGGTCTACGGCGCCCGCCCGCTCCCACGAGGCGAGGAGGTCGTGCATCGTCGCGTTGCCGAAGCGGTGCTGCTCGAAGTGGTCGATCACGCCGCCGAGGAAGACCTCGTCGCCGAGCCGCTCGGCCAGCTGGCGCAGGATCGCCGAGCCCTTGGCGTAGGAGATGCCGTCGAAGTCCTGCAGCGCCGCCACCGCGTCGAGCGCGCCGTTGCCGGCGACGGGGTGCGTCGAGGCGCGCTGGTCGGCCACCAGGCCCCACTGTCGGCGCGAGTAGGAGTTGTCCGCCCAGGCGTCGGCGTACTGGGTGACGTCGGCGGTGACGCGGTTGCCCATGTACTCGGCGAACGACTCGTTGAGCCACAGGTCGTCCCACCAGCGCGGGGTCACGAGGTTGCCGAACCACTGGTGCGCCATCTCGTGGGCCACGGTCGTCGCCCGGAAGATCCGGATGCCGCGGGTGGCGCGGGAGGTGAAGATCAGCGGGTCGCGGAAGGTGACGCAGCCCGGGTTCTCCATCGCGCCGGCGTTGAACTCGGGCACGAAGGCCTGGTTGTAGGCGCCGAACGGGTAGCGGATCCCGAACAGCCGGTGGTACTCGGCGAAGCACTGCTTGGTCAGGGTGAACAGCTCGTCGGCATCGCGCTCGAGCGCGTCCGCGAGGCTCGCCCGCGCCGAGAGGCCGAGCGGGATGGCCCCGCCGGCGTCGTGGTGCTCGTCGTGCACCACGTGGTAGGGACCCGCGACCAGCGTGACGAAGTACGTCGACAGCGGCTGGCTGGTCTCGAACTCCCACTCACCCGGCGACACCTCGGTGCCGGGCGCGTTGCCGATCACCACCCACTCCCGCGGCGCCAGCACGTGGAACGTGTAGGGCGCCTTGAGGTCGGGCTGGTCGAAGCAGGCGAACACGCTCGGCGCCGCGTCCAGGAACGACATGCCGTAGACGTACTGCTTGCCGTCGGCCGGGTCGGTGGAGCGGTGCAGCCCCTCGCCGTCGTTGCGGAAGCGCATCGTGGCCTCCACGACCAGCTCGTGCTCACCGGCGCTCGTGGGCAGCGGCAGCCGCCCGCGCTCCAGAGTGCCGACGTCCAGCGGGGTGCCGTCGAGCCGCGCCGAGCGCAGCGCCACCGGCTTGACATCGAGGAACGTCGGACCGCCCGCGGAGCGGAACCGGATCGTGGTCACCGAGTCGAATGTGGACTCGCTGGCGGCCAGGTCCAGGCGCACGTCGTAGGAGACGACGTCGAGCAGTTCCCGGCGCTGCTCGGCCTCGGCGCGCTGGAGGCTCAGGTAGGGGTTCTGGGTGGCGATGGACACGTCGGCCACCTTAGGGCCGCCCACCAACGGCAGGCCGTGGGTCTGGCACGCTGGTGCGGTGACGACGACCCCGGCAGACCATCGCCTCGTCGACCTGGAGAAGGTCGGCGAGCACCGCTTCAAGGCGACCAACCGCCGCGGCGGCATCCTCCCGATCGGGCACGGCGAAGACCCGGACTTCACCCCCGTCGAGCTGCTGTTGGCCGGGCTCGCGGCGTGCGGGGCGCTCGACCTGGACTTCATCACGGGCAAGCGGGCGCCGTTCGCCTCCTTCGCGGCCCGTTCCGAGGGGGACGTCGTGCGCGACGGGACCGGCAACCACGTGGTGAACCTGCGGGTGACCTTCGACGTCACCTTCCCCGACGGCGAGGGCGGGGACGCCGCTCGCGCGGTCGTCCCCGCCACGCTCGACCGGGTGCGGGATCGGCTGTGCACCGTCGGGCGGACGGTCCAGCTCGGCACGCCGGTGGAGTACGTCGAAGGCTCGCTCGCCTGACTCCTCAGGCTCCTCAGGCTCTCCAGTCTCGGCTGGTCAGGCCTGCGGCCCGAGCGCGAACTCCACCCGCCCGTCGGGGTCGACGGCAGCGTCGAGGATCTTGTCCTCGAGCAGCTCCGCGGCCCGCTCGTCGAGGTAGACCGTGGCGCCGTCCTGCTCCACCACCTTGTCGCCCGGCTCAGCGGTCGGCGCCGCCGTCACCTCGAAGGTCTGGGTGGCGTCGTCGGAGGTGATCCGCAGACCAGCGGTCTCCGGGATCTCCGGCTGCTGGGTGATGTTGCGGACGATGGTGCTGGCATTCTCGGTGAGGGTGAGCATGATGGCTCCTCCCGTCTCGGGGTCATGACGCCTGGCCGGTGCCCCGACGATCAGGGCTCACACGGGTCTGACCCGGCCGGAGGGTGCCGGCCCAGGCTCAGCCGAGTGTGACTGAGTCGATCGTCACACCCGTCTTCGGGTGGCCGTCGCCGGGACCGTTCGCGTCGTCGGTGCCGGCCTTCGCGGCCTTGGCGATCGCCTTCACCCCGGCGGTGTCGATGCTGCCGAAGACGGTGTAGGCGGGCTGCTGGTCCAACGCCGTCGCGTCGCCGTACACCAGGAAGAACTGACTTCCGTTCGTGTTGGCGCCGGCGTTCGCCATGGCCAGGGTCCCGGGGCCGTAGTGGTCGTGGCCGGTGAGCTCGTCGGCGAAGGTGTAGCCGGGTCCGCCGCTGCCGGACCCGCTCGGGTCGCCGCACTGCAGGACCTCGATGCCGGCCTCGGCGGTGGTCAGGCGGTGGCACGCGGTCTTGTCGAAGTAGCCCTGCTTGGCCAGGGAGACGAAGGAGTTGACCGTGCACGGGGCCTTGGTGGCGTCGAGGGTGAGGCCGATGTCGCCGATGGTGGTCTTCAGCGTCGCCGGCACCTTGCCCGTCACGCTCGGCGTGGCCGGCGGCAGCGACACCTTCTTGCCGGCCGACCCGGCCGGGTCGGTGGGGTAGGAGCAGTGGGTGCCGGAGGCAGGATGCGTCGACGCGTCGGCCGCGGGCTCCTTCGCGGTGCTGGCGGAGCTTCCGCAGCCGGCGAGGGCCGCGACGGCGATGGTGGTGGTGACGGCGGTGAGGACGCTGGTCAGGGCGGCGGGAGGCTTCAGCACGCCGGCCATGGTAGGGCCAACCGGGGCGGAGATAGTCTCCGACTCATGGACGCCGGGATCCGCGACGCGTCGTTCACCCACCCCCACCGGGGCGGCTGGCCGACCCCCACCCCGGTGGACGTCACCACCCACGTGGTCGGGCACATCCGGCCCCGACTCTCCGACATCTGAGGAGCACCATGGACCTCGGCATCCACTACGCCGACTTCAGCCACGCCGACTGGCAGCACACCCTGCGCGATCGGTTGACCGCTACCGCCCGTGCGGCCGACGAGGGCGGCGTGAGCCTGCTGACCGTGATGGACCACTACTTCCAGATGGAGGTCCGCGGCGGCCCGTCGGAGCCGATGCTGGAGGGCTACACGACCCTCGGCTACCTGGCCGCCGTCACCCAGCGGACCCGGCTCTCGATGCTCGTCACCGGCGTCACCTACCGCCATCCGGGCCTGCTGGCGAAGATCGGGACCACGCTCGACGTCCTCTCGGGCGGGCGGGCGCTGCTGGGCCTCGGTGCGGCGTGGTACGACCGTGAGCACGAGGGTCTCGGCGTACCCTTCCCGCCGCTGGCCGAGCGCTTCGAGATGCTCGAGGAGGCGATCCTGATCGCTCGCCAGATGTGGTCGGACAACGACGGCCGCTTCGACGGGCGGCACTACCAGCTCGCCGAGACCATCAACCTGCCCGAGCCGGTGCGCGGCTCGATCCCGCTGATGATCGGCGGGGGAGGGGAGCGCAAGACGCTGCGGCTGGTGGCGCAGTACGCCGACGCGTGCCACCTCTTCGCGCGGGAGGGGCTGGACGGCGTCCGTCACAAGCTGGAGGTGCTGCGCCGACACTGCGACGACCTCGGCCGCGACTACGACGCCATCGAGAAAACGATGGGCGGGATAGGGGTCTCCGATCCGGCGCGGGACACCGACGCGTTCCTGCGCGAGATGGAGCAGTTCGCCGAGCTCGGCATCACGCTGATGACCATGACCCCGTCCGGCCCCGACCCGGTCGCCTGGACCACCGAGGTCTGCGAGCGCGTGCTGCCCCGGCTGCGCGAGCTCTGAGCGCGGTGGCCACCCTCGCGGACGTTCGCGCCATCGCGCTGGCGCTGCCGGAGGTGGCCGAGACGGTCGGCGGCTTCCACGGCACACCGACGTGGAAGGTGCGCGACAAGAGCTTCGTGTGGGAGCGGCCGCTGCGCGAGCGCGACGTCGCCGACCTCGAGGCGCTGGGCCAGCGGGTGCCCTCGGGGGAGATCATCGGCGTCAGGGTCGCGACCGTCGACAAGGAGGAGGTCCTCGCCACCGTGGCCGGCGCCTTCCACATCCCGCACTTCCGCGGCTACCCGGCGGTGCTCGTGGAGCTCGACCGGATCGAGGTCGAGGAGTTGCGCGAGGTCGTCACCGACGGCTGGCTGGTGCAGGCGCCCAAGCGGCTGGCCAAGGCCTTCCTCGACGGTACGGCGGGCGGCGCGTGAGCCTCCGGTTCGAACGCGACGACCCCACCCGCGCCGCGGTGCACCGGCTGCTCGAGGAGCACCTCGCCGACATGTACGCGACCTCGCCCGCCGAGAGCGTCCACGCGCTCGACCTAGCGCGGCTGCGCCAGCCTGAGATCGAGTTCTGGACCGCCTGGCACGGCGAGCAGCTCCACGCGACCGGCGCGCTCAGGCGACTCTCGGACACCGACGTCGAGCTGAAGTCGATGCGCACCGCTGCCGCCGCGCGAGGTCGTGGCACGGGCACCGCGATGCTGAGACACCTCCTCGACCGGGCGAGGGTCTCGGCGTACTCGGCGGTGTGGCTCGAGACCGGCAGCCAGGACTACTTCGCTGCCGCGCGCAGGCTCTACGCCCGACACGGCTTCGTCGAGTGCGGTCCGTTCGCGGACTATCGACCGGATCCGAACAGCGTCTTCATGACGCTGTCGATCTGAGGCGGGGGCCTCAGCGCACCGTCCACCTCGTCGACGCGCTCGCGCGCGGCGGCCCGAGATAGGTCCCCTTCACCACGTGGGTGCCTCGGTGCTCCCGCGGTAGCCGGAACACCGCCTTGTCGTGCGTCAGGGCCCTGGTCCCGATGCGGTGGCCGTCGATCCACAGGCGTACGCGGCCGGGTGCGTCGGTCCGCACGATCGCGTTGCGGCCACGGACCTTCACCCTCACCGTCGGGAAGGCGACGCTGGTGACCGCGGTGCCGGCCGGCGTGCCCGCGGTCGGCGCACCGGCGGGGGTGGCGGTCGCGTCGTGGGTGACCTTGTCCCGGGTCGGCAGGATCAGCTCGGAGGGATAGACCGCCGAGGCGTGGATGTTCATCACGGTGAGCACGCCGAGCGCCTGGGTGAGGGTCGGCAGCAGGTGCGGTACGTCGAAGGCCTGCACAGCGATCTCGAGCCGGTGGCCGGCCTGGATGTCGGCGCCGGTGGGGAAGACCTCCACGTCGACCGGCACCACCTGACCGGGCGCAGCGGGGGAGACCGACGCCTGGGTGAAGGGGTGGTAGGGCTGGATGTCCTGGCCGTCGAGGTAGCGGGTGCGACTGGTGTCGAGCTGACGCATCGAGATGACCTGCCAGCCGCCGGTCAGCCGGGTGACGCTGCCGTCGGGGGCCACGTCGTTGACCGCCACCGAGAGCATCCCGTCGCCGCTGCTGCTGTCGACGTACAGGTGGGCGTTGATCGGCCCGAAGATCGGCAGGTCGTGGGTCAGCGGCGCGGTCTGGAAGCGGGTGGCGGTGCCGTCGTTGAGGGTGTCGCTGTTGAAGCAGGGGTCGTTGAACACCTGCAGCTCCGAGGCGAGCCCGGCCGTCCACTGGTCACTCGAGCGCGAGCACAGCCCGCTGACCGGGATCGGGTAGACGGGGGAGACGCCGTCACCGGTGGGGGCGGTGCCGAGCCGGCCGGGCGTGCTCGCGGTGGCCGACCCGGCCAGCGGCAGGACCGTCGCCTGGGTGTCGGCCGGGTCGACCCACTTCTGCGCGGTGCGCCAGGCGCCGGTGCCCTGCTCGTAGTAGGTGATCGGTGCGATGTCACCGCCCGGGGAGTCCAGGCCGGGGTCCGGCATGCCCTTGACGTAGTGGTCGAACCAGCGCAGCTGCAGCTCCGACAGGTCGCCGTACCCGGCCTGGTCGATCCCGTCGCCGGCCGAGGCCTGCAGGTGGTTCCACGGGCCGATGATCATCTTGGTCGGGATGCCGCGCTGCTGCAGGTTCTCGAACAGCAGCGGCGTGCCGCGCTGGAACAGGTCGTACTCCCCGCTGACGAAGAACGCGGGCACGTCGACGTCGTTGATCACGTTGATGGGGGAGCGTTGGGCGTAGAACGGTCCGTCGTAGGCGGCCTCACCGCCGGTGGCGGCGCCGACGAGGGTGGTGCCGCTGAAGCTCAGCGCCCCCTCGACGTGCTGGATCAGGGCGGTGAGGTCCGAGACCGGGTCGGGTGTGGCCGGGGGGATGATGCCGGTCAGGGTGACCAACCCCAGCCACAGCGGGATGAAGCCGACGTCGAGCTGGCCGCCGCTGGCCACGACGTCGCGGTAGACGTCGGCGGCCGGCACCTGCGGGAAGATCGCCTTCAGGCCCGGCGGGTGCTCGGCCGCGGCGAAGATCTGGTCGATGCCCATATAGCTGGGGCCGCTCATCGCGGTGTCGCCGTTGCTCCACGGCTGGTTGTGCGCCCAGGTCATGACCTCGCCGAAGTCCTGGTCCTCGCGCGTGCAGAACGCGCACCAGCTGCCTTCGGAGGAGCCGGTGCCGCGGGCGTCGACGGTGAGCTGGGCGTAGCCGCGCTTGACGAGGTAGGTGGGGTCGGCGCCGGTGAGGACATTGCCGATCCCGGGCACCGAGCTGGAGGACTTGTTGTACGCCGTGATCGTCACGATCACGGGGAACTTCGCGTCGATCGCCTTGCCGGAGGCGTCGGCCGGCAGCGTCAGGTCGCCACGCAGGATGGTCCCGTCGTCCATCGGGATGGCCAGGTCCTTCTGGGTGACCGTGTTCGAGTAGTCCTCCGGTCGCGGGGTCCACGCGGCGGCATGGGCCGGCGTACCGGGCAGGCCGACGGTCGCGAGGACCGCGGCCACGATGGTCAGGAGCGCGGTGACGATGCGTCGCATGCCCGGACAACGAGCGGAAGTAGAACAAGTTACTGCCGGGTATGCATGCGGTGGCCGGGTCTAGGCTGCCGGTGTGCGCGCAGTGGTCACCAGGGTCTCCTCAGCGTCGGTCCGGGTGGCGGGGGAGACCGTCGGTGAGCTTCCCGGTCCTGGCCTCCTGGTGCTGCTCGGCGTCGGCCACGACGACGGGCCCGTCGAGGTGGCGTGGCTGGCGGGCAAGATCTGGGGCCTGCGGATCCTTGCCGAGGAGCAGTCGGCCTCCGACGTCGGTGCGCCGATCATGGTGATCTCGCAGTTCACCCTGTACGGCGACGCCCGCAAGGGGCGCCGGCCGACCTGGACCGCCGCCGCGTCCGGTGCCGTGTCCGAGCCGCTCTACGAGGCGTTCTGCGCCGAGCTCGTCGGGTTGGGAGCGCGCGTCGAGCGAGGTGTGTTCGGTGCTCACATGGAGGTCGCCTCGGTCAACGACGGGCCGGTGACGATCCTGTTGGAGACCGCGTGAACCGCGCACGCGTCCGGATCGCTCCGGCTCACGTCCAGGACGCGGAGGCGCTGACGGACCTGCACCTCGACGTGTGGGAGGAGGCGTACTCCGACCTCATCGCGGCCGACGTCCTGCAGGGGCGGCGGGCGACCCGCGCGGCTCGGGTGGCGCGCTGGCGGGAGAGCATCGCTGCCGGTGACGCCACGACGCTCCTGGCGTGGGGGAGCGGTGGCTCGCGGGACCCCCGGCTGGTCGGCTTCGCGAGTGTCGGCCCGGGGCGTGACCGCGAAGCGGTCGGGCTGCCAGCGCTGGAGGTGTGGGCGTTGTACGTCAGGGCGGAGTGCTACGGCCTCGGGGTCGGTCACCGGCTCCTGTCCGGGGCCATCGGCACGGAGGCCGCCTACCTGTGGGTCCTCGACGGCAACGAGCGGGCGATCGGCTTCTACCGGCGGCAGGGCTTCGCCTTCGACGGGTCGGTGAAGTCCGAGGCGGTCGGCGTCGAGCGACGGATGGTCCGCCACGCGGGGTTTCCACCATTGACCGGCACTCGCCTTTCGTAGGATCCGGGCATGGGCGGACCGGCGCAGGAGCGGCACGCCGCTGCTCGCCGCGAGGCCATCACGCTGCAGTTCCATCCGAACTGGCCGCATCAGGGTCGAACCGTCATCGCGTCGATGACAGCGGACGGTCACTACCGCTCGCAGTTCGCGACCGGGATCTCGAACGGGGGCCTGACGGCGTTCCCCGGTGGTGACCGCTGGCGGTGGGAGAGTCGACTGTTCGCCGGCCGGTACGACGGTCGGTCGCCCTCCGAGCGGCCGCTCTACGGGGCCTGGAACCGGCGGGCCGACCCCTACGGCGGCGCCATCCGGTTCGGGTCGTCCTACGTGCGCCTGCGGCCGGAGGCGGTCGGCAGGTCGACCTTCTGCTTCCCGGACTCTGCGCTCGATCCGGTCGAGGTCGGTGACGCGGGTCTGCTCCCTCGGCTGTGCCGGATGGCCGACGAGTCCGGCTTCGACGACCTCGATGAGTGCGTCGAGGCGCATGTCCACGGGCCGGTCCGATTCGACACCGACGTCGAGGCGCTGGTGTTGGATCCGTGCTTCGTCGACACGGACGTCGAGGACGCCGCACGGCAACTCGGCTGCCGCATCGAGTTCCACGCCGGATTCCGAGCCTCGCCCGACGACCTCGATCCGGACTATCGCGGTGCTGACATCGTCGAACTCGCCCGTTCACTCGGCCCCGCGTTGACGCCGCGCGTTGTCGGCGACGCCGCTCGGGCCGGCATCCACCCGGCGCAGGCGATCAAACAGGTCTGGCACTGTCTCGCGCGCTTCGGTCGGCAGTGAATCGCATCAGCGATGGCACACGTCCTACGTCGTCGAGCCCGCTCAACCGAGCCCGCTGGGCCAGCCGGTTCTCGCTATCGGGTGGGCACGACCGCACGCTTGATCACGTCGAGGAAGCTGCCCGCCTCGAGCTGCACCTGCGACCCGCCCGCCGAGTCCATCATCACCATGGCTGGACACGAGACCGACGAGAAGGTCTGCGTTGTCGTCGCGGACCTGAAGGTGAGGGTCGCGACTTCGGGGGTGGTCGGTGCGACGGGGCAGCTCACGACTTCGCCGGGCGGCAACGTTCGCAGGTCGTCGACCAGGTCGGTGAGGTGGCTGATGGTTGCCGAGTCGGTGAGGACGACCGACCGCGCGACGCTGTTCCCGCTGGCCGGCGGTTGGTACGTCAGTCGGATCGACGACACGCCTGGTCCCACGAGCGAGTCCGCAGGCCGAGAGGGCCTCCACGAAGCCCAGGCGTCGGCCCTGATGTCGACCTCGGTTCCGACCTGGACCAGCATCAGCCCCAACGTGGGAGCGGTGGAGGAGTCAGTTCCATCGTTAGAACGTCCGTCGCCCTGCCAGGTTAGTGTGGTCACGGTGTCTGCCTCCGGATCTAGCCCTGGATCTGCCCTTGGATGTGCGGCCGGCTGCGTCAGGCGACCGAGCTGTGCCGCGGAGCCCGGGATGGGGGTCGGCCGATGCGAGAGAGCACCGACAAGGTCGCCCACGCTCGCGTTGGGCACCTCCCAGAAGGCCGTCTCATGCAGCTGGTGGGCGGCGTCGCTGTCCAGCGGTGCCGACGCCGGGGTCGTCAGCAGCGGGCTCGGAGCGCTCACCGCGACGGATGCATCGGGAAGCCGCGGCCATCCGAGCAGGCGTCCTAGCAGCGTCGAGGTGGCTGCGCGATGGGCGGATTCGAGGTCGACGGATGGGCTGCTCGACACCGGTGGACGCGGATCGGCTCGACCGTGCCAGCCGAACAGTGATGCGGATCCTGCAACCAGGGCGGTGGCCGCCGCGCACGCCGCGAGTGCTGGCCATCTCCGTGGCGCCGTGCGCCCCGCGGTTGCGTCACTGGCGACTCTCCATGCTGTGTCGGCGTCAGCAGGTGTCTCCTGGCCGTGGAACGTCCCCGCGAGGTGTGCGCCGAGATCGTCATCCGACCACGTCATCGTTCATCCTCCTCATCGCACGACCAGCACCGCACGTTGCTGCAAAGAGTTGGGCCAGCCATCGCCAGCACTCGTCGCGCTGCCGTGGCGCGTGCGTCATGGCGACATCCGCCCACGCGGTCGAGCTCCGCTGTCTGCCCATGGTCTCCACAATCGGTACGACGCGCGTCAGTCGGCTTGGCGTTGCAGGCTCATTGCCGGACTAGACATTCGGCGCTCGGACCGAGCGCTTCAGATCCTCAAATGCATCAAGTTCAGGACAGCCGGGATGCCCCCGATGGGGAATCGGTACCTCGAGACGACGAAGGGCCCTCCAGCGGACAGCCTGCGCATCAAAAGTAGGCGTATTCCAGGCGTCCAGCACGACCGTCGTACCAGCTATCCTGAGCCTGCACGACTGGCGCAGGTGGGTCACCACCGGGGAGTGCAGGTAGAGCCGACATCGACCGCCTGGGTGTCTCTCGACTAGTTCGAGGGAGCCTTGTGAGCGCAGACATCATGGATGGCACCGCGGTTGCGGCCGCCTTGTTGGAGCAGATCGCGCGAGGTACGTCCGACTTCGTTGAGCGCAACCAACGGCGGCCGTGTCTGGCGACGGTTCTGGTTGGCGACGACCCTGCGTCGCACACCTATGTCCGGATGAAGCGCAACCGGTCAGCGGAGGTAGGCATGGAGTCGCGGTACGTCGAACTTCCGGCCGCCACTACGACATCTCAACTCGTTGCGGAGATCGAGGCGCTGTCAGCGGACACGACGGTCGACGGCATCTTGCTGCAGCACCCGGTTCCCGCTCACATTGATGAACGCGCAGCGTTCGAGGCGATCGCACCGAGCAAGGACGTCGACGGTGTCACCATGCACAGCTTCGCGGCCATGGCCTTCAACGAACCGGGGTTCCACTCCTGTACGCCCGGCGGGATCGTCCGGCTCCTGGACGCCTACGACGTGGAACTCTCCGGGAAGCACGCCGTGGTCATCGGCCGCAGCCCTATCCTCGGAAAGCCGGTCGGGATGCTTCTGCTCAGCCGCGACGCGACGGTCACCTACTGCCACTCCCGCACTAACGATCTCGCGGCCAAGGTTCGCAGTGCTGACGTCGTCGTCGCGGCCGTCGGGCGTCCTGAGCTCATCCGGGGCGAATGGATCAAGGAAGGTGCGGTCGTCATCGATGCCGGCTACAACCCGGGCAACGTCGGAGACGTCGAGTACGTCGCCGCGGCCGAGCGCGCCAGCCTCATCACGCCAGTGCCCGGAGGGGTCGGCCCGATGACCATCGCCGTGCTGCTCGAGCAGACTCTCGCCGCGGCCCGAGCATGACCTCGGCAGAAGGGATCTCAGAAATGGACAGCACCGTGGCCGCGACCGCAGGCGACTCGAGCCGTCCATGGCAGACGCTGTCGTCCGGCTTCGAGCGGGCCCGCTCGCGCGAGGATTCGCTCGATCGATGTGCCGCTTCATCGAGCCTGACGCATGAAGAGCGGACCGACCAGCCATGCGTCGGTATGACTGAGCTGCGACTGGGCGGTCCGTCTCTTTGAATCCAACGCAACTCCTCAGACCGCAGGGTTACAACTCGGCGAGGAGCGCTGGGAGCTTTCGCATGTCGTGGAAGACGACTGTGTCGGGACCGCGCAGCCGGTCGGGCGGGGTGATGCCACCTGCATAGGCGAGCGCACGCATCCCGGCGGCGCGCGCGGCTTCGACGCCGTAGCTGCTGTCCTCGACCACAACGCACATGGGTGGGGCGACTCCCATGCGATCTGCAGCATGGAGAAAGAGATCAGGGGCAGGCTTCCCCCGTTGGACTTCGGTGGCGCTGAAGATTCGGCCTTCGAAGTGCTCGTAAAGGCCGGTCAATCCGAGAGTGTGCTGCATCTTCTCGTGGCTCCCGCTCGACGCAACGCAGACAGGAAGGGCGATTTGATCCAGGGCCTCACGGATCCCGGTGACCGGTTGAAGCTCGGCTTCGACAGCCGTGTGGTGGCGTTCGAGAAAAGCCTCATCCCACAGGTTGGCGGCATCGCTCCCGATGCGTTCGGCGATCGTCGCATTGATCGATGTCGCCGAGCGTCCGATGAACAATTCCACGACCTCCGCGGCGGTGATCGGCCAACCGAACTTAGGCCCGATCTCGACGTTCAGGCGGACGGCGATCCGTTCGGTGTCGACGAGGACCCCATCGCAGTCGAAGATCACCAGTTCGGCCGGCTCACGGCGAATCACCGCGGTCGTCCTTGAAACGTATGAACGGCCGAGAGGGAGAGTTCGGTCAGCAGGCAGAGGTCTCCACCGTGCTGTCCGAGTTGGCTGCGGATGACCTGGAAACCGGCCGGGCCTGCGACCGCCGCGATCAGTTCAGGTGTCTCGAAGTCTCGGTGGTTTGTCCGATATGGCCGTTGCGCCGGCGCACGGCCTGGCGGGAGTTGAAAGGTTGCAAGCACGAGTCGCCCGTCGGTGGTCAGAACCCGGGCGGCTTCGGAAAACACCGAGCGCGGCTCGCTCATGAGGTGCATCGCCGTCACGATTGTGACGAGATCGAACGCTGCGTCGGCCAACGGCAAACAGTCGGCGGCCCCCTGAAGAAGAAGTGCGTCAGGCAAGTGCCGCCGTGCCACAGCGAGCATTCCGGGCGAGATATCTACTCCTGCGCAGTGCAGCCCGGCCTGACGCTTCGTGAGTTCGCGCAGCACCAGCCCGGTTCCGGTCGCAATGTCGAGCACATTGTTGACGCCCGCCAACGACACGAACTCGGCAACGGCCTGAGCGACACCGTGGTGCATCTCGCTGTCGTCGTACTGAGACGCGCGCTCGTCGAAGCTTGAGGCGACCTCCGCGACGTGATCCATCGCCGCTTTCGGCGCTATCTCCGACACGGCGCGAGACTAGCAAGCGGTCAGGAGGGGTGACGGCAGCTTTCTCGCGGGGACGAAGTGGCGCCTGAACTCGATCCTGTCAGCGGCGTTGACACGTGGGCATCACGGCTTGAGCGCATGGTGTCCTTAGACATACATCGAGGGTGAACTCGATCTACGTCAGATTCGGAGGTGCGCCCTACCAATACGTCAACTTCAGCGAGCCAGATCCTCGAATGGGTCAGGTTCAGTGAAACTGCGACGACTCAGCTGCGGCAGGAGAGGAGCGGGGGCGGCGAGGACGCCCAAAGCGCGCTTCCGAACTCAGTCCAGCGCTTGACCTGACATAATGTCGCTTATCGGCGCTTACCGAGGGGAGGAGAAGTAGAGTTCGTGACTCGCGGAGTCGTTGGGCTCGGTTGTGCCTGCAGGGACTCTTGGCAGCGCCGAAGTGTCCTTAGGCGCCGGGGTTCGAGAGCAACTGTTCGACCCATGCCGCCATCTGCATCGCCAGACGGTCTGCGTTCAATTCGGTGAGCCCGATGCCGACATAGTTCGGCGACCACGTCCCGACTGCATCGACCGCCTGTGCAGCCGCCTGGAGATCCCACTCCCAGATATCCGCCATGCCCAAGCCTGTCGTGGATCGGTAGTGGTCCAGCAACAGGTGGGCAGCCTCAGGTCGGCGCTGGAGAATCAGATCGAGCCGTGCCCATGCCAGGTCGACACCGCGCGGGGCGCTCCTTGCGCCAGACCAATCGACGACACCGACAAGAGTGCCGCCCTTCCAGAGCGTGTTGCCCGTCCAGAAGTCGTAGTGCGTGAGGACTCGTTCGGACAGGTCTAACCTCGTGAACCGGTCTTGCGCCAGTCGCGCGATCCGGCTATCTCCCGACGGTTCTTGAGCAGGAACTTCGCGGAGTCCGCTACCGGTGATCTCGTGAATCTGTGCCAGTGCGTAAGCGAGCCCGCTCGCCAGGTCCTGATCCGAGACGGCTTGTGGCGCCGTACCGTCGATCAGGTCAGTGACGAGCAAGGCTCCGTCGTTGGCGTCGTCAATCGAGGCAAGTAGGCGCGGCGCGAGACCATCGAGCATGGCAAGCCGTTCGGTCACGAACAGTTCGTGTCTGCCCGCTGCATCTCCAGGAGGGAACCGGCGGACGACGACGTTGCCAACATCGTCGCCGGCCACGACGGTGCGGGCGTGTTCGCCGCCACTCAAGCAGCGGCGGAAGGCAAGGAATGGACGGTTGAGCAATCGCGCGGCGCACTCGACGTCCCTAGCCCATTCGCTCAGAGTCACAGGAGCATCTTCTCGCGTACGCCGAACGACGCCGCTTCTCGCGCTAAGCCGGCCCAGGGCAGCTCCCGGCTCATCAACTCCCGCGCCTGCCAGTTCGCCGAGCGCATCCAGTCGACCTACCTTCCGCGCTAGCCGCCACGACTGCGATGTCGGCCTGGGTGACCTTCGGGCCGATCGGTCCCACATTCGAGCTCTACCCCGAGATCACCATGCCTGAACAGATCAGCCAAGGGACACGGACCGATCCCGACAATGAAGGCCGGGGCGATCAAGCAGCGCCATCACGACGACGTCCGGTCCGCTGACGCCGGCCGCGTCCCGCAGCCAGTCCGGTCGCAGATTCAGCACCTCCGACCAGCCCGACCCTCGGTAGAGCGCCAGCGCGGCCGGGTGAATGGGCAGCACCTCGAGGCACGGATGGAGGCCGGCGGACCGGATGTCGGCGACCACGGCGTCGAGCAGCAGGCGTCCGACTCCGCGACCGCGCATGTCGCTGCCGACGAACAACGCCCTGACCCAGCCGAGCTTCGCGACCTCGCAACCGTGAGCACGCGCGCAGGCCTCGTTCAGCCTGATTGCATCCGGGAAACCAGCGGGCGGCCCCGTCCAGCACACATGGCCAACGGGTCTACCGTCGACCTCTGCGGTCCACGCTCCTAACGCATCCTCGGCATGGAGGAACTCCTCGACGGAGACAGGCAGAGGGTCTCGGAAGGGGTACGGCGTCACCGGCTGCTGTTCCCGCAGCACTCGAGCTAGCGCCGGGAGGTCAGTAGGAAGCCGAGGTCGGACGATCACCGGTGACACGCAGCGATCGTGGCACGACCCCGCCCACCGAGTTCAACGTCCTCCTCGTGCTGCCATGCGGCGGCGACTCGACTCCCCCTGCCTGCGGTTCGCGCACGTGACGCACCAAGGCGCTACGGCACGAGTTTGTGCAGAATAGTTCTGTCGTGAACTATTCCCCTACGATCAGTACATGCCCCAGATGCGTGTCGACCTCGCGTTCCTGCTCAACCAGGCGGCGTACGCGTTCTCCGCCCAGCTGGGAGCGGCGCTCGCCGACCTCGGCATCACGGTGCGCGACTTCTGCGTCCTGCTCAAGGCGGCGGAGGAGGACCGGACCCAGAACGTCGTCGCCGAGCTCGCGATGCTCGACAAGACCACGATGGTCGCGACCCTCGACGGGCTGGAGCGTGCGGGCCTGGCGGAGCGCAAAGTCTCCAGCTCTGACCGCCGCGCCCGCATGGTCACGGTGACGGCGAAGGGCCGGCGGCTGCTCGACAAGGCCGTCGCCGCCGTCGACCAGGCGGTCGGCGAGGCGCTGTCGGTGCTGGAGCCGGCGGACCGCGAGGCCTTCCTCCGCAGCCTGACCGTCTTGACGGACGGTCCATGGGCGACACCGTTCCATGTCACGGTGCCTCAGCGGCGACGCCAGGCACGAGCCTCCCACGAGGCGCCACGGTAATTCCGAGACAGATTGTTTCATACAAAACGATCTGATACGGTTCGATCCATGAATACTCATGGATCTCGTTCCCTCGCGCTGGCGGCCCTTGCGGGTACCCAGCTGATGGTGATCCTCGACGGCACCATCGTCACCGTCGCCCTACCGGCGATCCGCGCCGGTGTCGGCCTCTCCGAGGCGTCGCTGTCTTGGGTGGTCAACGCGTTCTTCATCGCGTTCGCTCTCGTCCTGCTCCCCGCCGGTCGGCTCGCCGATCGGGTCGGCAACCGGGACGTCTTCGCCGGCGGCCTCGCCGTGTTCACCGTCGCGTCGGCGGCGTGCGCGATGGCGTGGGACCCGGTCTCACTCCTGGTGGCCCGCGCCGTCCAGGGGGTCGGTGGCGGACTCACGTCCGCCGTCGTGCTCGCAATGGTCGCGGCGCTGTACGACGACGCCGCCGAGCGGATGCGCGCCTTCGCGGTGCTCGCGTTCGTCGGCTCCGCCGGCGCCTCGATCGGGCTGGTGTCCGGTGGCGTACTGACCGAGTTCGCATCGTGGCGCTGGGTGTTCGGGGTCAACGTGCCGATCGGCGCGGTGATCCTCGTCCTCGCGGTCCGGGTCCTGGCGCGCCAGCCAGGATCGGGAGCCGTCGGCGGCCTGCTGCCGCGAGCGCTCTTCACCGACCCGCGGTTCGCGATCGCCAACGGAGTGCTCTTCGCGATGGTGATGGCCGGGCTGTCCTTCCAGTTCCTCAGCTCCCTCTACCTCCAAGACACTCTGGGTCACGGTCCGTTGGCCACGGGACTTGCCTTCCTCGCGGTCAGCGGGGCGATCGCGGTGTCCTCGCTCGGCCTGAGCGGCCGCATGGCGGCGAGGCACGGCTCAGGCAGCGTTCTGGTCGCCGGGCTGCTGCTCTTCACCGTCGGCATGCTGCTGATGGTGCGGCTTCCCGACGACGGCGGGTACCTGCTCGACGTCGCACCAGGCTTCGTGGTCATGGGTGTGGGCTTCGGGCTCGCCATGCCACAGGCCATGGAGATCGCGATGAGCGCAGCACCGGCCGCCTACAGCGGCGTCGCGTCGGGGTTCGCGAACGCCACCCAGCAGGCCGGAGGCGCGCTCGGGCTGTTCGCCGTGGCCGCGGTGGCGGACGAGGCCGGACGCGCGGTCGGGTACGGCCTCGCGGCGCTTGCCCTGGTCGTTGCGACCCTGCTCGCGGCGTACCTGGCCCGGCGACCCTCGCGCATGGTCACGGCGGATGAAGACGTGCTCCCCGCGCGCGTGGAAGCATGAGCTGGCGTCGATGGTGGAGCTCGACGTCAAGCAGCACGCGACGAATTGCTCAGCAACTCCCCCGCCGCGCCGGTTGGTGTCGTATCAGAACAGCCAGCCAGCGATCCAGCTTAGAAAGAACTCCACGCCTTCGGCGACATGCTCCAGGACCATTCGCCAGCGAGGGATGTCGGGAGCGGGTTCCACGACGCTCATGCTAGGTCCGGGCAACGTGGTTCAGGCACGGCTCGGCGCATCCGGAGCGTGCAGCGCCGAGGGGCGGCTGAGGGCCTATGTCGGCGGGGCTTGTCACGGCGGGTCGGTACGTCGAGGTCCACCGTCCCGCCGGACCGCCAGTAGAACCCCTCGCGACGAGTGAGGAACCGCTCGTCGACGAGGTACCGACGCAGCGCAGCGACGTCGGGGTGGAAGCGGCGCAGGATCGCGTTGACGTCCTTCTCGGCGTACACGACACCGAGCTCGAAGGACTGCGCCAGGTGGTCCAGCACGACGAGGAGCTTGGCGTGCTTCGACGGGATCCGCCGCAGGCTGCCGTCCGGCGCCAGGAATCGCGCCAGGGTCTGGTCGTCCATCGTCGTCACGCTACCCGGAGCCGCTCGGCTTCCCCGGCGAATCCTGCTCGAGAGAAAATTGTGCGCACGATGTTGTATCCAGCGATGGCGGCGACATGTGCGAGGTGAAGCCCGGTCCGACCGGGGTCGCGAAGATCAGGAGATCCTTGATGAACAATGTGCGTACCGGCCTCAGCGCCGCCCTCGCCACTGTCGCTCTCACCGTCGGCGGCGTCGCCGTCGCCGCGTCCGCGAACGCGGACGGCTCGAAGACCAGCACGACTCCGTGCGCCACGAAGCAGGCCCAGCTCGACAAGGCTGAGGCCAAGCTCGACGCCCTCACCGCCAAGTTCGCCGCCAAGGCCGCGAAGGTGAAGAAGGACAAGGCCGCTGTCGCTGCCGCCAAGGGCTCGGCTAAGAGCGAGGCCAAGAAGGCCCTGGCGCTCGTCAAGGCCAAGGAGGCCAAGGTCGCCAAGGAGAAGAAGGCTCAGCTCGAGCGCGTGAAGCACGCCAAGGCGCGCCTCGACAAGTGCCTCGCCGCCCACCCGTCGGCCAGCGCGTCGGCGTCGGCCAAGGCCTGAGCGCCTAGGTCGTCTCGAGCAGGCACTCGTCCGGCGCCCCTGGCGCGTCGCCGGACGACCGCCTGATCAGGACGACGTCCTCACCCGTCGGGTCGCTCCTCGGGTGAGGACGTCTG